>Ga0194132_10000417_pt1 | contig 87372 bp, 48 predicted proteins | sample TA2KigOf80mmetaG_FD_148612 | JGI IMG/M metagenome (GOLD analysis project Ga0194132, IMG submission 148612) | Freshwater microbial communities from Lake Tanganyika, Tanzania - TA2015054 Kigoma Offshore 80m | ecosystem: Environmental > Aquatic > Freshwater > Lake | place: Tanzania: Lake... | reverse complement strand
GGACGACTCTTCCCCCTGGAGAGGACTTAGGTTTCTCCCTCCTACCTAAGCGCCATCGTCGAGGGGCGGCGAAATCTTAAGTTTTTCTTTTTAAGGCTTGTGTTTTTGAGGGGTTAAACGAGTTAATACTGGGTCAAAAAAAGGAGATGAAGAGCCTGTTTTTCACAACGAAATAGGCTGTGATTACAGATGGTTGCAAAACCTTGAGCCAACACATCGAAAACACTGGTTTTCCTCAGGCATCGATGCGAAAAGTAGGCAAAATCGATCGTCATCTCCCGTCATGTAAATTCCATGAGGTGTACTCTTTGACTATCAAGCTTTACAGCTACCAAAAATGCTCAACCTGTCGCCAAGCTACTAAATTTCTGGAAGCACGGGGCCTCGACCATCAAACAGTCGATATCACCCTTACGCCACCAAGTCGCAGCGAACTAGATGGCATGCTTAAGGCCGTTGGCGGCGCATTGCGCAAGTTGCTAAACACTTCAGGTCAGGTTTATCGCGAGATGCAACTCAGCACCAAATTGCCGCACCTATCCACCGATGAAGTGATGAATCTACTGGCAACTAACGGCAAATTGATCAAGAGGCCTTTTTTACTCGTAAACGGTAAGGCTGTTGCCGTGGGCTTTGATCAGGCAAAATGGAGCTCACTCCTGGCGGCAAAAGACTAGCTACTTATGTTAAAGTTACCCAGCAGCGAGAATGAAAAACCGCATAGTAAATGTTGGATTTCATGAAAATCCGCAACTGATTTACGGTAATTTATCAAGAACGTAGGACAGAGGACGGTATTGAGCTATTGCCTTGGCGTTTGTTTTTGCAACGTTTATGGGACGGCGCCTACGTTTAGCATTCTGGTGGAACCTTAGACCTTAAAGGCTTACACTGGGCGCTCCTCAACCTGGAGTACCAGCGGTGTTTGCCGATCGCGTCCGTAGCCAGTTCCAGCCCCAAGTGATCACCAGCGGCGATGCGATCGTTGCCGGTTCCAGCGCACTCTACGAGGTAAACCTCGATGAGGAGACGCTGACCTTGGAATTCTCTGGGTCGGATCCCATCTATACAGAGCTACTGCTGTGCGAAGACGAGCCATACGGTGATCACATCCATGCCTACTGTAGCTGCCTCGGTGGATCCGCAACCGAGCTTTGCCCCCACCTGTGGGCCGCCGTGAGAATTGCTGACCGTCGTGAGTGGTGTGATGAACTGCGCCTTGTCAGCGCCCCACTGACTGTGACCACTGCGTCAGCGCGTGATGATGATGATGCTCGTGAAGACGACGATTCCGGGGACGACATTTCCTATGACTACGACGATGCCACGGGTAGCCATGCTGAGAATTATTTCGACACGGAGAGTGTCGCTGCAGTTCCAGCGGAACCGCCATCCAGACCAGAGAGTCAAACTAGCTCCTGGCGGCGTCTCATTGACGGGGCGATGCGCCAAAATCAGACTAGCGCGCGCCGTCTGCCGATCAGTGGAAGTTCAGCCGATGTGCCTAAAATTTCGCAGGTCGTTTATCTCATCACAGGTGGCACGGGAGTTTACACGGGTACGTGGAAGGTGCAGGTCTGCGAACGCAAGATGCGCGTCAACGCGACCTGGTCCAAGTTAAAACCACTGCGCCTCAACGCCACGACGGCACGGCAGCTTCCCGCTGCCGCAGATACGGAGATCGCTCGTCTACTTATCAAGGCTGACGCCGCGGACGATGCTGACTACAGTGACGGCGACTACTATAGCCGCTATGGACGCCGCTATACGAGTAGCCCAGCGGGTAAGGATGGCTTCCAAATCCCTCGTGAGTTTCAGGATATTCTGCTCACGCAACTGAGTCACACCGGCCGCCTCTATCTTGAAGCGACAGGCGCTGGGGACCCCACGCCACTTACCTACCGACGCAGTGACAGCTGGCATTTTAGCCTAAAGATCGCCGCGACTGAGGATAATTCCGGTCATTGGCAGATCAGCGGCATGTTGCACGATGGTCAGGACTTAATCCCACTAGACTCCCTGGCTCTTGTCTTCGATCGCAATCTTATCGTTCATGGCGGTGAGATCATCGCACTGGCGAGTCTCACGGACAGCGACTGGTTCTGGGTCAAAAAACTGAAGACTCAAAAACCATCGCTCATAGCTACGAGCGATCTCGACCAGTTCATCGCCTCGTTTAGTAAGCTCACGGAAGCTCCTCCCTTAGAGCTGACCATGGGTAGTGACTGGCAAGCGGTAACTGATTCCCCTACCCCACGTCTATCGATACTCAGTGCGCGGTATAGCCCTGCGGCCGGTTATCTTGGGGCGCAAGTTAGCTTCAACTACGCCGGTCGTTTAGTCGGGCGCCATGAGCAGCGATCGTCGTGGCTCGACGCTGGTGCAAAAATCCTGCGTCAGCGCTCACCCGGAGCGGAGGCACGCTTGGTTGCCGACCTCCTAGCCATGCCGGCGATCACGGAACTAGCCGTCGCAGGTGGCAGCCGAGCGGATGTAAGTGTAGCCGTGGCCAGCCTAGCCGACCTGGTAACTCAGCTCATAGATTCTGGCTGGCATGTTGAGGCTGAGGGTCAGCGCGTGCATCGCGCCACTGCATGTACGTCGACCGTTAAGTCGGGAGTCAATTGGTTTGACCTCGATGCGCGCGTCAAATTTGGGGGCGAGGACGTGGGTTTGCCGCGCTTACTCGAAGCGCTCCAAAGTGGAGATCGCTTTGTAACCCTGGGCGACGGCAGCGTTGGACTCCTACCACAAGATTGGCTGGCACAATTCACCTCGCTGACAAAGTTTGGCGAACTAACAGACGACGGCCTGCGCTTTAAATCCGCGCAAGGCGCGATCCTTGACGCTCTCCTAAGTCAGCTACCCGAGGTCAATCTAGACGCCAAGTTTAAAGCCCTCAGGCGGCGCCTCAAGGAGGCCTCAGCCGTGCAGGCGCTCGCAGCACCAGCCGCGTTTAAAGGGACATTGAGACATTATCAAGAAGAGGGCCTGGGCTGGCTTGCCGTCCTCCGTGAGGCCAATTTAAATGGCTGTCTGGCCGATGACATGGGACTTGGTAAGACCGTTCAAGTGCTCGCCCTTTTGCAGATGCAGGCGCCGGCTGGAAAACCCTCCATCATCGTAGTGCCGCGCAGTCTCGTCCACAATTGGATCCGCGAGGCCGCACGTTTTTGCCCTGATCTCCGCGTTCTCGACTACGCCCACGCTGATCGCCACGGTCGCCTCGGGGCCATCGGTAGCTACGATCTCATCGTCACTACCTACGGTCTGCTGCGCCTTGATATCGATAAACTGCGCAAGATTGATTTCCACTACGCCATCCTCGACGAGGCACAAGCCGTCAAGAACCGAAGCTCACTCAGCGCCAAGGCAGCGCGCCTACTTAAAGCCGATCGGCGCCTTGCTCTGTCCGGCACACCAGTGGAGAACCACTTGGGAGAATTAGGCGCCATTTTTGAGTTTCTAAATCCAGGGATGCTCAGTGCCTCACTCATGAGGTCCGTCACCAAGATGCCAGTCGACGAGGGTAAAGCTGCAGCTGCCGCCCTCGGCCGCGCGCTGAAGCCTTTTATCTTAAGGCGCACCAAAGAGCAGGTGCTACCCGATCTGCCAGCCAAGGTCGAGCAAACCATCTACTGTGACCTAGAACCCATGCAGCGCCAACTCTACGATGAACTCCTGGCCCACTACCGCCGTAATCTATCCAAGGCCGTGGCGAAGGATGGACTAAACCGCACCAAGATCCAAGTGCTCGAGGCCCTCCTGCGTCTACGCCAGGCAGCCTGCCATCCAGGGTTGATCGATAACGCTCACGACGGCAGTGACAGTGGAAAAATTGACCTCCTCATGGCGAAATTGCGTGAGGTCGTCGACGGTGGTCATAAAGCCTTGGTATTTAGTCAGTTTACGTCGCTACTGAATTTCGTGCGGCGCCAGCTCGATCAGGAGGCCATTGCCTACGAATATCTGGACGGCCAAACACGTCATCGCGAGGAGCGAGTCGCGCGCTTTCAGCAAGATCCGACCACGGCCATCTTTCTGATCAGCCTCAAAGCCGGTGGTGTTGGCCTCAACCTCACCGCCGCGGACTACTGTTTTATCCTCGATCCTTGGTGGAACCCCGCAGCCGAAGCTCAGGCCGTCGACCGAGCTCATCGCATTGGTCAGACCAAAACAGTTTTTGCCTACCGTCTCATTGCACGTGACACCATCGAGGATAAAATCCTTGCGCTTCAGGCTAAAAAGCGTGACTTAGCCGATGCCATCATCACCGCAGAAGATAGCATGCTCGGCGCTCTCAGCCTCGATGACCTTAATATGCTACTGGCTTAATTACTCCTTTAGGTCATCTCAAAAACTTTTGGTATCGCAAATGTAGCGAGAGCATTTCTAGAAATGCCACGAAGAAATCCTTTGCCTTGACCTTCGACCCGCCGACGTCCTGCCACACCCCTAACGGACACTCTATCATCGTCGCCTCTAGCTCGGGACCCCGTACACCTAGCTCTCTAGCCAGACGAGCAATGATCTCGACATCAAAAATCCATCGACTGGAGAACGGTTCAGCAAAAATTGCTTTTACCGCCGCCGAGGATCTAAAGAGTTTAGCGCCGCATTGCGTATCGTACACGCCGATGTCCAAAACTATCGATGCCACAGTTGCAAATACACGGCCCAGATAATGCCGCAGTAAACGGCGCTTTATTTTTCGGCCCAAAAGCTTGACGCGTGAACCCAAAACCATGACGGCCCCAGGCCTGGTCTTCAATAGGTCGATAAAAGGTACCATTTCCGTCACTGGAGTAGATAAGTCGGCGTCAAGGTAACCAACATATTCAATACCGGATTGCGCAAGGGCGTTTGCCACCCCGGTGCGCACAGCTTCAGCTTTGCCAGAATTTTTGGTTAGGTTCAGGTGAGTGATGCGACCGCTCGGATGGCGGCATATGCGGTCCAAAAGGGCCTGCGTGCCGTCGATGCTACCATCGTTCGCAAAGAGTATCTTAGAGTTCTGGTGCTGCTCGACAAAATTGATAAATGCTTCAGCTTGTAGCCGCTTTTCTTCGTTATATACGGGCACTACAATGATGGTGTTGACCTGCAGATCCACTGAGTCTGTCATGTGGGGCTACCCTTCCATTCCTCGAATTACAAAAAAGGCGCAATACAGGTAGCTCTCGGCACCTCTCGACCAAACGCCGCTTGCTAACACGTATCCTTATATTTTATATAAGATATTTGACATTATTAAATATGGTTAGTGCCTAATCGTGCGCGGAAAAAAGACGCCATCCTTGTTGCTGCTTCTAGCTATGCTTTGGCTAGTCTTGGCCCGCCATATGCCAATGGAAGAGGCTGTAGGTGGACCACTTGGCGCTTGGTGGCTTGTAGTCAAGTCCAGCTTCACCTTCCTAGCGCTGCTGCCCATGCTATGGGGGTGGGGCATCGTCTCGCTGATCCCGCTCAGAAAAATTGCAAGTGTCATCGTCGGCATACCCACCGCCGCCATAAAGATGGATGACCTGGGGCTATGGACCGGCTGTAGCCTGCTCCTGGGCGTCGCCGTGGTCGGCCTCTTTACTTTCGCCGGGGGATTGATCTGGCCTCCAAGCTGGTCCAGCGCGCTACCACTTGTAGCCGGCGGCAACTTACTGGCTGCTCTAGCCTGGCGCAGCAATGGGTTGGGTTGGCGACACTCCGTGGCGGAACTAACCGACACATATCAGCATCAAATTACTCGCCAATCCAAACTTTGGCTGTGGTTACTCCTAGCAGTCGTGGCTCTCCGTTGCTCGATGGTCTTTTTCTTTCAAGGGCACGAGGACGCCTATATCTACCACCTTTCAGCCGCAGAAAGCTGGCTCCAGCGTGGTCACACGGGAGTCTTCGTAACAAATATTTACACTGGCTATGCTCTGGCCGTTGAACACTACTATTTATTCCTCAAGATTCTGGCCGTAGGTAACGCCGAGCAAAATGCCCTAGCTCAGATCAGTCATCTCATCTGCGGCTACGGCACCTTTGTCTGGGCGCTGTTGACACTGGCCCGACCTTGGCTGAATCGCCGCGAGCGCGCCGCGTTTGTGCTCATATGCATGCATACGTGGCTGGTATTTTTTATGCTGTTGCCTAAAAACGATGGCTACCTGGCGGGTGCGGCGGCATTAGCTTTAGTAGGAATAGCGCGCGGTGTACCCACTCTGTTCTTGGCAGGAGCGAGTGTGGCGATGATCATGAAGCCAACGGCTGGGCTTACTTTCGCGGCTATAGGCGTGGCCGATTTGCTGACGCGTCCCGAGCTTGGCGGTGATCACGGGCGCGCCTTCGCCACTCATCTGAGATTGCTCCTTACTGGCGCTCTACTCATGATCGCTGAGTGGGCTCCGTTCGGCCTACGTAATGCCTACGTCACGGGCAATCCGTTCTTCCCCCTGCTCTCGGAACTGTTTCCTACCCCTTATGCACCGGAACTTAGTCGCGTCATCACTGAAGCCGAGCCGTTCAAACTGAGTGTTGTCACACTTTTCAACTCTCTGAGCAGGCTACTGATCAGCGACATTACTATCACCATCGGCTTATTGACCTGCATCTACCTAGTTGCAACGCGTCGCACTCATTTTGTGCTAAAACCCTTCTTTGCCTCTGCGGATTGCCGTTTCTTGCTCGTATTTTCGACCATAGCCTTTTTCATCTTGCAGCTTTTCTGCGGCGAATTTGGCAAGCAAGTCGAATCCCGTCACTTTCTGGCGATGCTGGGCCCGCTCATGGTCATCGGCGTCGCCTTGCTGGTGCAAGCTACCCCTGAATCAAGGCGCCGCAAAGTAACGCCGGTCGTCATAGCTTTGATGGGTATCCTTTACTCCAACTTCGACGTGGCACTACGTGATCTATATCGCGGGCTAAGCGGTGACGGCGTAACATTCGGTCTCTTCGAGCATAAGCCCAATATGCTGCTCAACCACCACCTGTCGCGCCTAATCAGTAAAGACGCCACATCAATCACCAACACAGCCACCATGCCTCGTGTATTTGCCAACACCATATGCAATGCCGAGTACTTTCTGTCTAATGCAGAATTCTGGCACATCAAGAAGACCTACCCGGCTTGGACCTGGAACGTGGCTAGCCTGTCCGGTACCGAGCTTACGCGCAAACTTTACGAGGCTAACATTAGCTATGCCATCACCGACAGCAGCTCCCCCTTGGCACTTAGCCTGGCGACGATCTCAGGATCCGTTTTGATCCAGCGCGCAGGCTCCGTGGAGCTTTGGCGCCTACGCTGAAGGCAACGAATAGCGTTCCCTTCTCGCGATCGATCCGTCCTGTCAAAGAGTGCCGCGTAAATTAAATCAATGATTTCTGATTACTGCAGGAAACACGTCGCAATAATCATGCCCTTCATTTTTTTACTTGAAAACACTGCCCTGTTTAGTTTATGACCCGCCCGCCATAGGAAACTAACATTTCCCACTAACCCCACAGGTGTCATATGAAGTCCACATTACTCGCTCTATCATTACTCGTGTGTAGCGGCGGCCTTTCGCAAATTGCTAGCTGCCCAAACGTCTCTATCTTTGCCCAACCAACGCGCGACAGCCGCTGCGAAGGCGAGTGTTTCGGTTACTGCTGGGGCTACTACCGCTACAACTACAACTACTTCAATCCGCTCTGCGCTGATATCTGCTGCACACGTTAATAAGCGACTTTAAGCGACTTTAAGCGACTTTCAAGATGCCGCCCGCTCAAACGTGCTCCGCAAAAAAGGCGAGCACCCGGCGGCGCGCATCTTGCTCGGCCTCGGTATTGTGTCCGACGCGCATGGGCAGCTTCTCACCAAGCCAGCTAACGAATTTATCCGTAGTCTGATTCATGAAGCTGTGACCGGCGTCAGGATAAAGTTTCACGTCGTGCGGGATGTGGCTGGTAGATAGTTCTGTAGTGAGATGCTCGAAATGCGGCCGAAAGGCATCGTCCCTGCCACCGTAACTCGCTACCACGGGACAGCTACCCTTAAGCTCGCGCGGTGTGTGCCCATAAAAAGGTGCCGCCGCTTTAAACAAGCCTGTTTTAGCGAGTAGCAGCGCGAAGCCTCCACCCATACAGAGTCCTAGTGTAGCGATCCGACCGGCATCGACCTGAGGCTGCCCAGCGAGCCAGCCACGCGCGGCCAGGAGATCGTCGACTCCTTGTCCCTGCTCACGCTTCAGATCCGCCATCAAACGACTGATGCAAACGGCCCAAGGCCCCCGCGCGAATAAATCCGGCATCATCACAGCATAACCGGCACCAGCAAAGCTAACGGCAAGGCGCCGCATCTCGTCGTTCAGGCCGAGAGCTTCGTAGATAAAGAGAATAGCAGGTACCTTATCTAGACCAGCAGGATATGTGAAAAATGCCGGTAATTGGACACCCTCAGCTGCCGGAAAATGCATCATCTGGCTGATCAATTGGTAACGCATGCGCGGTCCAAAATGCGTGATTATGGTCGCTGAATGACATGCGGCAATTGTAGCACTGAGTCGTGCACATGTCGCTTGGCAGATAACGCGACGAACGCTATGGTCACCTTGTTCCAAAAAATCTGGTCGTATCTTAATGATCCTTCTTTCAGCCCATGAGGTGGTGGATGTTGGGGAGACGGGGTATCGCAGCTGTCTGGTTTTCACTGTTTCATCTCGTCACCTGGGGATGTGGGGCCACCAATGATAGCCAGTATTCAGACTTACTCTGGCACACAGGCGCAGGAACGCTCAGAGGTCACGAGGACATCACCCGCTTCGCTGTTGAGATCGCTAATCAACGCCTTAGTGGACGCCAAGATATCGGGTACGAGCCGGTGCCATACGGCGTGCACGGCCCCATTTCATTCCATCCTTTAATTAAGGGTAATTTTGAATCCGATTTTCCTCCCCCCGAGATGCGCCAGGTATACGGCGCAACGCCTGCGACCGATTGGCACCATGACGGCCGGTTACAACACTTGCATGCGCTGCGCAATTACCGTGATGGCAGCACCACTACTAATGGCGAAACCTGTCAGGCCGTTAAGTTTGCACTCGAGCAAGCACTGAAACGAGCGACGGCCCATCTGCAGTCTGGCGACCGTTACCATTATCACTACTGGATCGGCCACGCGCTCCATATCCTGCAAGATAGTTATTCGCCGGCCCATGTGACGCGCGTTGGTCCCGAGGGTCATTCCATCCTGGCCTTTTGTACGTACGGAGTGAAGTTAAAGGACATTTGTTACCATCATGAAGTCGATGCTCGGGACCGCGTATGGCGCGGCGACAGCCTGCGGTGCACGTTTGATTCCGACCGGCGCGATTGGGACTGCCTCGTTCCGGAGGCTCAACACGCGGCCATTGCATCGGCGGAACTTTTAGCAGCACTGAGTCAGCGACAAGTCTCCGGTGAGCCGCTAGAGTCCACACTCAGTCGCGTCTGGGACCGGCACCTGAATTGCGCCGGACTTTGATTAGCAGCAGTTAAAACCACGTGCTGGGCTCGCCAAGTTCTTTAGCCGTGGCGTATTTACTGCCCACGTCGGTGAAAGCATTCCAAGTGTTGCGAAACTGATTCATAAACTCAGACCGGGTCGCCGCTGAGCAATAATAACTATCGACAGCATTAGCATAGATAAAATTACCAAAGGCATTGGGATCGGTAGAGCTAAATGTCATGAGTTTAGTGGCGTCGACACCCTGCATCGCTTTGATATCCTGTACGAACGATGCCGCAATCTTGCCGCGCTCAGTCACGAATGCATCAGCGTACGCCTTCCACTCCGGTGTATTGAAGTAGGCAGGTGTATCAGGAGCGCGCAGTCCGGGAACAAAATACTCGGCCTCCCAGTAGGCAAACAGGCGGACCAGACTGGACCTAATCTTAGTGACATCTGCCATTACCACCATGCGGAGAGGCTGATTGCCTGAAGGACTAAGCCAACAAGACGTCGCTTCAGCATTGCCGACAAGCGGACGCTGAGCATTAGTGAAGGGGGCACTGCGGCATTCCGTCTGGGCATTACCAATGACGATCTGTCCGCGCAGGACGACGAAATATAACTTAAGTAGCGGCGTCGGCACGGCAGCCAACGCACCCATCACGGCGTTGCGGAACGGGGACTCTTCGGCGGGGCTGATTGCAATGGCGTTCTGTAAATCAACAATATTTGGTGGCAAGGCACCGCGCCCCTCATAGGCGTAGCCACAAAGTTGATCGCGGGCGGGCCCGTCCTTGGCTATGACATTTGTAAGCGTCTTGCCGCTCGACGATTGCGGCGCTGCAGGCTTGCAGCCGACGATGGTTAGACAGACAGTAAGCGGCACAGCTGCAATAAATCTCACGTGCATCCCCTAGCGATTTTACTTTAAGCCAAGTAGGCCCATCAGAAGATTGCCAAAGCCAGCCAGCAATCCGCCGCCAAAAACACCTCCCCCCTGGCCGAAGCCCTGAGCGCCACTGGCGACCGTTGCATTCCTCTGTTGCGGTGGCAGCTGTGCCACGACCGTATCAACCAAAGAGATCAGGTTGGAGGGCGCCCCCCCGTAGTTTGGTACGGCGACAGTCACGGGTGCGGATACCGGCGCCGCAACCGAGCCGCTACCGTTTACCGTTCCGGTCGCCATGGTGTTTGACTGCCACCATGCCGGCTTGTTTTTGCCGTTTTCGGACTCGGTTTTTTTAGTCGTATTCGTCGACTCTTCTGAATTCGATTCGACGCAGGACGCCAAGGTCAGCACCAGCAGAGTCCGTAAGCACAGGGATCTGAACTTCACGCCAAGCCTCACCCAACGAAAGAAATCGGTATTTTTTCAAGTATACCGAAGCTTTCGTTGCCAAAGCAAGGTCAGCCAAGTCCCATCAAACGCGCAGCATCACACCCGGACCATGCTGCGGCGCCGACTAGCCGACTTCTCGTCGGCAGCTCCAATGACACAAGGGTTCGTAGCCAGACGCAGTGAGGTGGCTAGGTAGCCGCTGTCTTCGACTAGATGCTCGATATTCGCACTAGAATAAAGCTCGAGGAAACGGCGGTGCGCCGTCTCAAGCAGATAAAACGGGACGCGCGGGAAAGCATGGTGCACGGAATGAAAGTTGAGCCGGTTGAAGAACCAACTCGTGTAACTGTTCGTCACTATGTTGCGACACGTGTAGACCTGAGTTTCAAAGTAGTGCCGCCCTTTACCCCAAAGACCGTAGTGCTCGATATGGGACCGCCACTGCATGACAGCACCGGTACAACGCTCCATGAGGAACCAGAAACACAGCCACCGCAGCGCTACTCCTTGGGTATAAGCTAGGGTGTATATGATGATGTTGGCACCGAGAATGCCCAGTACATCGGTGATCACCGCCTGCCTCATTGAGCGCGACACCTTGGCATAGCGCAGTCCGCTCCGAAACGTGTTGACGATCAGCCCAAAACCACCGAAGACAAAAATATCGAGCAACCACTGATGCCGGACATAAAATTTGCCTAGCGTCGATGCTCGGTCGTACTCCTCGAGCGTCCACTGCACACGTTCGGGATCATTGAAATCGTCACCGTTCATCTTGTGGTGAACCTTGTGCACCTCGCTATAAATGCTGTGGACCCAAATGACTGGCCACGAGACGAGGCGGGGCACAATCTCATCAAACCATGTCCATCCAGTCAGGGTATGATGGATGGCATCATGGGTTGTGATGATAATGACCGAGAGCACAAGGCCGGCAAAGACTCCTGCGGAGAGGAAGATACCTAGCGATTTAGCTGTCATAGCAAGGTAGGCGCCAAGAACTAGCAAGGTCACACAGAGGAGCACCTTACGCAGTCCTGGACCGGGGTGGGTTACTTGCAGATCAGCGACGGCCTGCTGCAAAGCTTTGGCCGTTACCATGTCCGCTTTGGTAGCCGACACTAGCGTTTTATCGCTTTCGTTCAGTCCTTCTGGGGTAGTCATCTTAAAGCTCCTAAACTTTTTGTTTCATTTTTGGCACGATAGGGGGCTCAGAAAGGGGCTTAGCATGACCGAACTAAAGGGAGAGGGAGTTAGCCACCCTAGCCTGCCACCTGCAAGCGAGCAAAACGTACTTGCGCCGCAGCCATCGACCCAAGCGGGTCAAACCCTATTTAGCAAGGTAAGGCAAAGGTGGCAAAAAAAACATTCCGTTATCTTGCTTATCGGCAGCATTCTCATGGCCCTTAACTGGTTTGTCCCACCGGTTTACCAGCTACTCAAAGGCCCAGTAATTGTGACACGTTACAACCGGAAGGCGGGAGCGAGCAAAGCCACGGTCGGCCCAAACCAGCCGGGGTGGACACCCCTCCAACGGATGTCCCGGCATGTCCTGCATGCCGTCATCGCGGCAGAGGACGGGAGGTTCTACGAGCACCACGGTATCGATATCGATCAAGTGGTGAAAAGCTACGAGGTCAATAAAAAGCGCAAGCGCTACGCCCGTGGTGCCTCAACCATCTCACAGCAAGTCGTTAAGATGTCGTTTCTTGGTCGCGAGAAGACGCTGACCCGCAAAGCGCGAGAGGCCACAGGCACGATGATCATGGAGCAGATCCTAAGTAAGGATCAGATACTCGAGTGGTATTTAAACTTAATTGAGTTTGGAGACGGAGTGTACGGCGTCAAAGAGGGCGCCTGGCATTATTTCCGCACCAAACCAGAGCTACTAACGGTCGAACAGGCGGTGCACCTGGCATTAGTGCTACCAAGTCCTAACGCGTGGTCTCGTGGGCTCAGACAAAGGGCTCTTACTCCGTTTGGCGAAAAGCGATTTTTGGCCATCATCAACACGATGCGTAATATGGGTTTCATAACCAAGATTCAGTGGACCGACGCCGTCACGCGTGGTGACTTTGGTAGGCCATTAGTTGGTTTTGCCGATCTGATGGCAGAGCCAACCAATGTCACCGCGCCTATCCCCGATGATGCAGACTTTGATGATGTGGACGATGTGGACGAGGCGGAAGACGAGGCCGCCATGCATGAAGATAGCCAGGAAAGCCAGGAGAGCCAGGAGAGCCGAGAATGACAGAAGCCCCAACCACTAGCACCGCACCAGCCAAAAAGATGTGGAAAATTCGCCTGGCCAGTATCCTGCTATACGGCGTGGCACGGCTCCTTCTGCTCACCTACCGCATCCGTGTCGTCGGCGCAGAAGAACGGACTAAAGCAGAGGCGATGCACGCCGGCGGTAGCTTCTGCCTGGCACTTTGGCATGAACAGCTATTTGCGAGCATCCTTGCTCATCGCGGCCAAAAGTTTGCGCCCCTTGCAAGCCTCTCAGCCGACGGCGATATCGTGACCCGAGTGATGGCGCGGTTCGGCTTCCAGACCGTTCGCGGTTCGAGTAGCCGCGGTGGCCCTGAAGCCCGCGACCAACTCGTGCACATGACCAAGGACGGGTGGTTCACCGCCATCACGGTCGATGGGCCACGGGGACCGCGGCGTCGTGTCAAAGGTGGTATCGTCGACCTAGCACGTCGCACTGGAGTCAGCATAGTACCACTGACGAGCACTGCGGATCGCCAATGGGTGCTACGTAGCTGGGATCAATTCAAGATCCCTAAACCTTTTGCCCGCATACTCGTGCGTTACGGTGAGCCCATCGCAGTGGCGGCTGAGACGCAAGGACTGGCCTTCGGCTCCATCAAAAATCAGATCCGTGAAGGACTTGCCATAAATGAGGCGCAGGCCGTCGCCGAACTCTCCGCCTGGCACTAAACATGAATATTTTTGGTAAATACAGCAAGTGCTTTGAGGCTCACGGCCCGATGATGGCTCTGGCCGTGAACTGGCAAGACAGTACAGGAACCTTTCACAAAGGCTACCTCATTGCCGACGCTAATCAAATGACCTTTGGTGTCCGCTTAGAACCGGAGCGTTTTAGCGAAATCAAAACGACGGGGGCCGTCGTCGCGCTGGTGCGCAAGTATGCTCCCACAGGCGGACTGCCCGGTATTTACTGGGAACCAGCGACCAGTGATTACTGGATACCACTGTTGACCAAAGGGACCGCTGCACCAGAGTACTGGCTGCAAATTGCCCATGGTGCACCGCCGGAGCTGCGTTTTATCGATGCATCGGGTCAAGTAATTGTGCGTAAGAGTTCGCAAGGTAGTTTCACCAAAAAAACGCCCCTTGGCCGCCCCCTACCCTCTTGGCCCACCGACGATCAGCTGAGTAATTATACGGAATCCCTCAAGGGCACACCCGTTGCAGCCCCTGATCTCCCCGCGTCCACAGCTTCGGCTCCGGAAGTGATTCTGCCGGATTATCAAAGGTCGGCGCGCGATCGTCTAGCACGGCGCTTAAAGACAGTAACTAAATCACTGCAAAAAAGTCGCGACAGGGCGCACACTCTGGCGCTTACTGGCGCGAAGGATCGCCATGCGCAACTTCTTAAGACTTATCTTTACCGAGTCAACTATGGTGACGAGGCGCTGCATCTCGAGCCCGAGGAATCCGGCACTGACCAAGCAATCGTCATAGCGCTCGATCCAAGCCTAAGCCCTGGTCAAAATTTAGCGCACCTATTTGACGAGGCGCGCAAGACGGCACGCGGCAACGCCACACTTAAAGAACAAATCAGCAAAACTGAGGGCGAGCTAGCCCAGCTGACTTGTGATCTTGCGGCATTACGCGCAGGCCCCTTGAGCCTGGACTCTGTTAACGCCAAGCTCAAGCGGCACGGCCTCGCCGCCTCCAGCGGCGGTGGCGTTAGCCCTGCCGCAGCGGATGCGACCCCTTACCGCACGTTCGTGTGGTCACCGGATAATGCCACTGACTCCTCTAAAGTCCGCATTTTGGTCGGCAAAAGTGCCGCTGATAGCGATGAGCTCTGCCGGCTGGCTAAATCAAATGACTATTGGTTCCACGCCGTCGGTACGACCGGTAGCCATGTCATCATTCCGGCACGCGATGTTAGGGGCGAGCTCCCAGCTGCGCTGCTCAAGTGCGCAAGCATACTTGCCATCTACTACTCAAAACTCAGGGGCGATATGGCCGGCGAGGTTTATCTGAGCCGGCGGCAGCATATCAAAAAGCGCAGCGGCATGGCGCCTGGTCTTTGGCAGATCGTTAAGGCGGAGACTTCTTTCTACCGCTACGATGAGCGGGAATTACAGGACACACTCAACCGCGCCCTATAGGTAACTTGGCGAGCACTGAGTTTAGGAGATCTGGTGCGTATCCAAACATGAGGACGCGACGTCCGCGACTATGGACCTCACCTGCCAGGATAGTGATCGATTCACCGGCCATGGTAGACGATGCACTTTTGGCGCCTGCAGCGAGTGGTAGGGTTGAAATAGTCAACTGACTCAGCTCCGTAAGATTGAAGGAGCGCTGCCAACGCAGCGGCCCGCAGGCCTCGCGCAGTTGCAGCTTACCGTGTCCGCAGATGATCACGCTGTGGCCGCACCAAACTAAAAGGCCAAAAAACATGCCAACTAAACCGACCACCACACTGAAGAGACTGCCTGCACTCAGGATACTAAAGTCTGCCGTGGCTAAGCGCGCAAGTCCAACCGCAGCGGCAGCGCCACCAAGGATCGTCACCGATCGGGACACGCGCACGAGCGAGCGCGGTAGCTCGCGACGAGGGAGAACCAGCCTGATACCGTAGGGCAACTGATCAACAGCAACAATATGATTGGTGGTCACGGCCCACTCCGCAGGTAAAAGTTAGGTTGCAGGGCACTATCAAAATGGCTTTTGGCGTTCAGCATGCACCTCACGCACTAGCGGCAGCATACCACGCAACGCTTCCCATACGGCATCCACTGTAATCGATGCCATCGCGGGCATAGGCACTTTGCCGAATTCGGGCGACTGAATCGCGCGATGCCGTTCAGTCAGCGGACACCACGAAGCTGCCCTTGTGTGACCGTGGAGCTGCAGCGACGGCACTTCGACGGCTACAGCCACGTGACTCGGTCCGTTCGAATTCCCCACAAATAAGTCGCACTGCGCCAGAAATGCTGCCATGCCACGAAAGCTCGTGGGCGGCATCTTAAACGTCTGCTCTTTAGCCATAGTCATTACCTCGTCGACCACGGCTTCTTCTCCGGGACCATGGAGCCACAACACCGCAGCGCCCCACTCCCGCACGAGAAGATCAGCCAGAGCCGCGTAACTTGCCAGTGGCCAGCGCCGCGCCTCACGCCTATGAGTCGCACTCAAAACTACGCGCAGAGGGGCCCCGGCAACCGCCGGTTGCGCCGCCAGAAATTCGTGAAAAACTAGTGCGTCCTCTGGTGCCCATGTGAACACCAGATGCTCGTCACGCGGACTGAGTCCTGCGGCCCGCAGCAGCGCAAACTTTTCGCGAACGATGTAACCGGCATCAGCCGGCTTGGGCACAGTCAGTGTGTAGGCTGGGCGCCGGGCTGAGGTGAAAGCCAAGCGCTGCGGAGCGCCCGTCATACGCGCATAGAAGGCGCTACGCGGGTTGTTCATGAAGTCAAAGACTAGATCGAACCGGCGGGTACGTAGCGCACGCGCCAGCGCCCATTCGGCCCACCAAGCACGGTCGGTAGGATAGGTGACGAGCTCGTCGATATAAGGGTTGTCGCGCAAGACCAGACGCCCCATGGGATGACTGAGAAATACGATCTCTGGCTCCGGCGCGCCGCTTGCCACGGCGTCCTCTTTCAGTGCTCTTAAACAAGGGGTCGTCAGCAGGATGTCGCCGAGTTGGCGCAGTTGGATGACGAGAATTTTCATAACTGGTCTACTTAATTGTTGGTGGAGCGCGCTGAAGCCCCAGGATTTACTAATGAATCAGTCGACAGGCCGGCCAACTTCCATCACCGTTCTTTAACAGTCTAGGACAATTATTAATTTTGTCATCTACCAACAATTAAGTAGACCAGCTTTTAAGGTGATTGCCGGCTTGTACGCGCTCAGCTATACCCGGCACGGGTTTGCCATCACTGTGCCTCGGAGGTCCGCATGTCTCTTCCGCAATTAGTCGTCAAAGCCGGCCGGGAAAAACCGCTAAGACAGCGCCACCCGTGGGTATTTAGTGGCGCCATTCACCGGCTTCCGGACGTTGCAGCCGGTGGGATCTGCGATATCGTCGACCAACGGGGAGCTTTCCTGGCGCGCGGCTACGCCAACCCGGCTTCGAAATTGACGGCACGGGTCCTGACCTGGGACCAGGGTCAAGCGATCGATAACGCCTTTTGGGTGAGCCGCATACGTGCCGCTGTACAGCGGCGGGCGCCGCTTCTAGGTCAGGACCAGAACTCCTGCCGTCTTGTCATGAGCGAGGCCGACTTGGTGCCGGGATTGATCGTCGATAAGTACGGCGAGCACCTCGTCCTCCAGGCACTGACAGCTGGTATAGATAAGCACCTAGGACCAGTCGTCGGAGCCCTGCACGAAGTACTGAAGCCGGCCTCGATCTCCGAACGTAGCGACGACGCTGTGCGCGAACTTGAAGGACTCGAACGGGTCAGCCGGCTACTTCACGGCAGCGAATCCCAACTCAAAGATGTGGTGATCAAGGAGCAGGGAGTCACCTTCACGGTCGATCTCACTAGCGGTCACAAAACAGGTTTTTATTTAGATCAACGTCGCAACCACGTCGAAGTCGCGCAGCACGCACGTGGGCGTCGGGTGCTTGATTGTTTCTCTTATACAGGGGGCTTCACTATGCACACGGCCCGGGCTGGTGCCTCCAGCGTCGTGAGTGTGGATGCCAGTGAAGCCGCCCTGGAGCGTCTGCGCATTAACCTCGTTGCCAATGGATTCAGCCACCAGGATCCACGATTTGAGCAGCACCAGGGGAATGCCTTCGAGGTCTTGCGCCAGCTAGCGGATGCGGGCGAACGCTTTGATTTGATCACCATGGACCCACCAAAGTTTGCTGCCAGCGGCAGTCAGGTCGAAAAGGCTGCGCGCGGCTATAAAGACCTAAACTTACTGGCGTTTAAGCTACTGAATCCGGGCGGCCTTTTGGCCACCTTCTCATGTTCAGGGCACATAAGTACCGATCTCTTTCAAAAAATTATCTTCGGTGCCGCCATCGATGCTGGGCGCGATGCACAAATCATCTCCTATCTCCATCAGGCAGATGATCATCCTGTGCTCCTCACATTTCCTGAATCCCTTTATTTGAAGGGACTACTATGCCGCGTGGTGTGATATCCTACTTGCTTTAGGATCGGAGCATGCAATGCGGTCCCTTTATCAGCCCACAAAACCACGCTTTGTGCTCGCACGTCCCCTGGCGCGGAGCTTCGCCCATGCACTGGCGGAGCAGGTTCCGGCTCAGCCCATCGATGTAGCCATGGCGCAGCACCAGCACGAAACCTATGTCGCCTTGCTGCAGCAATGTGCTCTTGAAGTCCTCATGGTACCTAGCGCTGACGACATGCCCGACAGCTGTTTTATTGAAGATACGGTCGTCGTAGTTGAGGATCAGGCTATCATTACGCGGCCAGGCGCCATCTCCCGCCGCGGCGAGACCGTTGCCGTTGAGACGCATTTAAAAAGCCTTACCGCCAAATTTACCCAGCTCAAAATTCATCATCTCAGTGCCGGTGCCACGCTTGACGGGGGAGATGTGCTCCAGATTGGGGGCCGGGTATTTGTCGGGCTTTCGCGGCGCACCAATGCGGCGGCGGCTTATGACCTTGCGACCATGGTTAACCGTCCCGTGCATAGCGTCAAAGTTGCCTCCGGACTACATCTGAAGTCAGTGCTTTCAGCCATGGATGAACAAACTTTAGTGGTCGCTGATCATCCCGAGGCGATGAAGATGGCAGCGCAGATGATTACGGCACTAGGGAACGACCTCCGCGTCGTAAAGGTCCCTGACGTCCCAGCCTCCAATGTCTTGCGCCTTGGCCAAACCCTGGTCATTCAAGCAGGATACGAGGCCAGCGCCGCGATTCTCGAGCACGCGGCCGCAGAGCGCGGTCTCACGGTGAGCAAACTACACATGTCAGAGTTCATTAAAGCAGATGGTGCCCTGACATGTTGCAGCGTGGTTATTCCCTAGTGCAGCCTTTACAGGTGGGTTAGAATGATCAACTAAGTCATGCCAGTCCAGCTACGAGCCATCTAGGCGCCGCAAAGTCCCAGGGAGGAAATGTACTTTGAAGCATTTTTCAGCTCTTACTGCGATGATGTTTACCTTGACTGTAACTGCGATAGTAACTGCGCCCATAGGCGCAAAGGCCAAGGCCGATACGCTGAATCTTCCGGTCACTGAGCCAATTCTGGTGCGTATTCCACGCGGCTACAGTGAGATACAGCTCAAATTAAACCAAGCATCAACTGCCAACCCTCTACAAATTATCTTTGCTCCAACTGCAGTATGCCCTTTGGTGCGCATTGGTTCGCTGCAGGTTAAGTTTCTCGACGATGCGCAGTGGTATCCCACCACTGTTGAGAATGGGACGTACTTCAGGCACCGCGGCGGGAACATCGAGTCTGTAAAGATTCTCTTTAACGAGACTCGAGTCCTAGGTGCCACCTGCCAAATCCAAGTGACCGGCATGGTCGATAGCGGGGTTCCGCCGACGCCACCGGCAGAGCCTGATGAAGCCTCGATGGAATACGTCGGCGTCTTTGGCTACCAAGGCGGTTACTTTCACCGCGGCGTCGTCACCTGGGATAGCCCGGCGGCTATCGAGCAGTTTGAAATCCGTATCCCGAGCTACTGCCAAGGTGTCGACATTGTTGAGGCGGGTGCCCTTGATCAGGCACAGAAGTTTGTCTCTGCGGTCGGTATCAATGCGACGCGCCATCTTTACCGCTTCGCATCACCGCAAACATTAAATCAAATTCAAGTATCTCTGAACGGCCCGAAGAACCAGGCTTGTGACATTCCAGTTTACGTACATAAGCAGCAGCAACCCGCCCAAGTCATCGGGGACTTCAGCGGGGACGACGATCGGGACCGTGATTAATCTGTTAAGACACGGTTAAAGGATCAACAGATTTCCCGTCCACAGCCGAAAAAGCTTTGCGTTGGGCCCTGAGTTGTGGTGATTAGGAACATTGCAACCAGGGGCTCACATGTGAGCTTCTTATTGATTCCGGAAACCGAGTCCCATGCACCTAAAAAGAATCGCTCCCAGAGCCATCACACTCCTATGCGGCTTACTCCTCACGCTCCCGGCAGCAGCCAAAGACGCGGGTCTGACCGCAACAAAGGCGGCGCCGCGCACTCATAAGCTCGAGACGGGCTTGACTACCCTGACACCGCGTGAAATTTTCAAACGGAGCGTTAGCGATTCATCGGGCGACATATTTTTTCTGACTGAGCGTTACAATTTCTTGCTCGAACCGACCAGCTTTGACCCCAAAGTTTTTCATGCCAGTCACATTACAAGTCGTATCAACAACAAAGTTGAGACCACGGTCATTCCGGCCCACCCAGATATGACTCATGGCTATGCTTGGGATTACGACCTCCGGGTGCCGATTGCCTTTTACGATCCCTCGGGCCAGTGGTTTAGGCAGGGAACCTTCAGCCAACTTGCCGTGCAGCAGGACATTGCACCGACTCTTGCCGATGTCCTAGGGATCGCAGCGCCAGATCGGGCAGAGGGACGCGTGTTGGCTGAGGCTAGAGCCAAACCCACGACCAAAAAGCCGAAGCTCGTGGTGCTCGTCGTCCAGGATCAAATGGGGTGGCAGTACTACGACGCCCACCCTACGCGCCTTCCCTATCTGAGGTCGCTGTTTCGCCGCGGTGCGTTATTCACCAACGGCCAGGTGGCCCAGGTTGATGTGGAGACGGCACCGGGGCACGCTGCTATAGGCACGGGTGCCTATCCGCGAGGCCACACGATCAGCGCCAATTACCGTTGGCAAACCGGACTCTGGGCGCCGCATGCGGTTTACGCCGCCAATTTTTCTGAGGCCGCCCATAGTGACGAGTTCCCCCTGCAGCTAGGTGCTGCTACTTTAGCTGACGTGTGGCTACAGAGCCAAAACAACGCACCCGAAGTGTTCTCCCTATGCGCTGCCGCGAGGGCCTCGGTATCCCTCGGTGGCCACGGTTCCATGTTCGGCCATAACAAAAAGACAGCAGTAGTCTACTTTGAAGAAAAGGGCGACAAAGCTGGGACCTTTAACTCTGACCCAGCTTATTACCGCCTGCCTGCATCCTTGGACGGCAAATCTGTAGAGCCATACGGGGAGCGCCTCCTCAGCGCCCAAGGCGGCAAGTGGTTCGGCAACACGCTGAGAGACAAAAACGGCAAGATCAGTCCGTCCGCCGTTAGGGCCACCCCAGCTATGGTTGAATTCGAGCGTGATCTCGTCAACGCCGCAGTTTCCGAGCTAAAGCTTGGACAAGATGAGGTGACAGACCTCCTGTTCATCAACTTCAAATCTAGCGATTACTGCGGCCATCACTACGGTTACGAGAGCGATGAGTGTGCCCAGGTTCTGGATGCCATCGATCAGGCTCTTGCAGATGTCATCACCAAGGTCGAAAAAATCACCGCAGGTGAGCTAGTAGTTGCCGTGACTGCCGATCATGGGGCACCACCGCTTCCAGAACTAAGTGGTGGCGTCCGGCTCGACCGCGCCAAGCTCCAGGCGGATCTCAATGCCAAGTTTAGCGAAGATGGCGGCCGCATCCAAGTGGTGCCGTTCATCGGCGCGTCCCAGCTCTGGTTAAACCGCAAGGAGCTGAAACGCCGGGGCTTCAGCATTGCTGATGTTAAGGCGTTCCTGCAGGACTACGAGGTACCGATGACGGCGCCATGGAACATGCTAGCCGACCAATGGCGCGCCAAAGGCAAGCCAGCCACGGTTAAATTCTTCCGTGACGTCGTGAGTCGGGACGAGCTTTAGGCTCATACCCACGGGACGTTGATCTCCACCCTCCGGTCATCGCTTTGTAAGGTTTGGTCCTTACTAAGTTGGTTATATATCGTTAAGATGGCGTTACGGTAAGTTGCGGCACCGTAACTCACGCCATCACGGAATGCTGTGTAGCCACCCCGCACGTAGTTAAGCGTGCTTTGAAATCCCCAGGTTCGGAAACCTTTAAGCAAGTAGCTGATCACCTGAGTCAGCTTTGCCGGGTCATTTAGGGAGGCACCATAATCGGTACCGGTGTACCCGAGCTTGGTCAGCATGTCGTAGTTTAGATTGAGGATGCTCACGTTGGCCGAAGGCGTACGGTCCTTGCTGGCGTCGCGTTGGTTGAGACTCATATGCGTGGTCTCTTGCATGGCGATGGCAATGATCACTGCCTTTTCCTGAGCGTTGCCACCAGCGGCATTGATCGCTGCTACCAGAGCCTGCTTGTTGCGCCGCAGTGTATCGCCGTAGCTTGAGAGTTTGAAACTCGCGTTTCCAGGTACACCGAGACTCAGAGCCGGCATCCCACCTGGACTCGGTGACGGTGAAGGCGATGGCGAGGGGCTAGGAGGAACCACAGTGGTTCTTACCAGACACGAGTGCGACCCCCGAGGATCCGTGACATCTGGATCCCAACCGTAGCCACCACCGGTATTACTGCCATTGGTGCAGTAGGGATAGCCATTGGAACCGGTGGGCGCCACGAGACATGAATGCGATCCTTTCGGATCTTTAACCCGTGGATCCCAACCGTAGCCACCACCAGTGTTACTCCCGTTAGTACAGTAAGGGTAGCCGTTCGCACCGTAGGTGAGCCCGAGCTCTGAGGAGCCGTTTCCTACCTTTTTTTCGTATACGGAGTTCCCACACCCCAGGAGTACCACTCCGACTAAGATGAAGGCCCCAAATGAGCTTAGACGCGCACTGTGTACCACCATAGAGTACCGCCTCCTAATTTTGATTTGTTTATGAGCGATGGCCTCACTCCAAGTAAAATTTCGGATTTTGGTGGAGCAAACTTAAAAAAATCTTCGCACTGCACATCAAATTGCTGATCTCGCGATGAAAAGACACACCGTCTGGTCGGCGAATTAACTTAGTTTTTTTACAACGGAGTCAAAAAATACCGCTCGACCAAGTACAAACGCGCTGTGGTCAAACTTGCAAAAATGTGCACGCTGCGGATTTAGAGTGGACAAAACAGCGCGTCATTAACTTCAATGTTTCTGAATTATTATAAGTTTCTCTAAAGCTTTGACGCGGAATGGCCGACGCTGCCTTGGTCTGCGAGGTCCCACCGTGGGCAGTTAGAGGTCAACTAAGAGATGGGAGCAACCAAGTGAACGTAACTAAGCTCTACGCTTTTCGCATCGTTCTGGCGACTACCCTAATCTGCGCGCAGACCAAGGCCTTCGGTGAGTCGACGGGTGCATCAGGGGACGAATCTCTTGGTGAATCAGATGGCAGGGTTCAGCCTCGTCTCATTTCTAACTGGCAGCAGCCTGCCGTGGAAGACACGGATGCCTTCATCGCTGCACTTCCCCAATTGGGCGAGAACGCCAGTGAGGACGAGGCCGCACCTTCGAATGTGAAATTTGCGATTGCTAGCGTTAGCAAGGTACTGAATGCCCAGGCTGACAAAAGAACGCGTGCTAAACTCCAACATCGCTTAGCAGGCCTTTATCTATTGGCAGCATTAGAGACCCGTCGTACCGAGTTGGCCGAATACAAGTCGGAACTCGCCAAGCACTATGCAGAAGCAAAGGAAACCAAAGAGCCCCAGGCCGACCATGGACGCTCGCAGACATACCTAATCAAGGCCCTAGATACGTACCGTAATCTGCTCGCGGCAGCTCCGGCCTATCATGCCCGCGGCGACGTGGCCCTAAACGTGGGACGCATCCTAGCTAGACTTGGTAGCCCGAATGCTCTGCCAGACTTAACAAAAGTGACCGTCGATTTCCCCAAAACCGGTTATGCCGATCGAGCCAAACTTCTGATCGCCGAGCTGCAACTGAAGAATCCAAAGAGCGCCGAGGAGGGCGAAAACTTACTCGTCTCGCTAGCTAAGTCGAAAGATCGCAGTATCCGCGCCTATGCAAAATACCGCACGGCATGGACAGACATTAAAATAACTCCCGCCGCGAGTAGCGATGACCAAGCCTTTGGGGGCGGAGACTCAACGTCGTCGGCAATAACGACGATGCGCGAACTCGCTGCGCGCGAGTGTCGCACCACTCCTAGCGCTGCTGGCCAGATACTCTGCCGTCAGATCAACGATGATCTCGTCTTTCTTTTTGGTAACAGTCAGCAAATCCCAGTTGCTGAGAGCTATTTCAAAGCTCGTCGCGACTTTGATCGCTATTACTTGACCTTAGAACGCGCGGCAGCTCTGTATGCCAAAGGCCGTAAGTTTCACGAAGCAGGTCTAGTCCTGAAGAAACTCATACACGATGCCCCAACGCGAGAACACACCCCCTGGTCCTACCTCGCTCTTGCCGATGCCGAGAGACGAGCTGAAAACCCAGGCGCTGTAGCCGAGGCCTTTGAGCAGATGCTACGTGACTGCGTCCGGGCCGGCGGTGTGTTCGTCAAGGCACACGCGGCGGAAAAAACCCTAGTTGCAGACGCACGCGATCTATTCGGCAAGGCTTCCGCAGAGACGGCTGTCAGCTTCATCCGTGAAAACAAGGAAAAGGGGTTGAGTGATTACTTAGCGGCTAGCAACAGAATTTTCGCCGTTCACCTTAGTGCATTTCCTAGCGGTCCTGAAAGTGACAAACTACGGTTTCTGTATGCTGACGGACTGCATACAGAGGAAAAGCCGGCCGAATCCGCCTACCAGTTTATGATGGTTGCCAGAGACGCGGATCCAAGCTCTAAGCTAAAAAATCGCGCTGCCGAGCACATGTTAACGCTGCAGCTCGAAGTCTCGGGTCCTGCACCCGCAATCACCCCGGAAGCCTGGGCAACCTTGAAGGCGAGTGAACCACTGGCGAAACTCGAGTCCCAGTTGGTTGCAGTCAGTGACACGTACGGCAAGATCTTCCCCAGTAAAAAAGTATCTGCCGAATTAGCTCTCCGTGCAGCAGCGCTCTACCTGGCACATGGTTATGCCGGGGATGCACTTGGGCGCGTCAAATCGCTCGCTCTGGCGGCCCCCCAATCTGCGCCATCAGCAGTTGGCATCGTCATGCTACTGTCTTACCACAACACCAAACGTGAGTGGGACGATGCGATCAAGATCGCAACCCACTTCAGCGAACAAGAGTCTCTTAAAAACACAGCTGTGCAACGCAAGGTTGGCGAAGCTTGGCGCTTTGCTCTGTGGAGTAAAGCCACTGATCTGAATGAACGCAAAGAATACGCCGCCGCCGGCCGCACGTTTTCCAGCTATGCAGAAACATTTCCTGCTGACAAAGCAGCCGACCAGTCCTTGGTAAACGCGAGCGCTGCTTGGTTGAAGCTCGGCAATGGGGAAGAAGGCCTGAAACCCTGCCACACCCTGATTGCCAATTACGGCAAGTCGCCGCTACGCCCGATCTGCCTCCTGAGCATCGCCAGTGTATCTGAGCAGCGACTTGAATACGCGGCCGCTGCTGAAGCCTACGCGCAACTTGCCGCAGCATTACCACAGCAGGCGGACCGGGCGACTGAGGCATTCATGCGGTCAGCCGAGCTTTACGCCGACGATCACCAATTCGAAGCATCGGCTCAGACTCTGCGTACTTTACTAGGGCGCTATCCCTCCCATCAGCGTGCTCCGGCAGCTCTCTTCCGCTTGGGTCAGGTCGAAGCATCACGCGGAGAGATCGAAAAAGCGGTGGCTGCCTACGATCGCTACCAAAGGACCTATCAAGGTAGCCATGTGAGTGAAGCACTGCTCGCGGCGGCCAACGCTGCCATTCTGCAGATTGAGAAGAACCCAGCAGACGCCAAGCGTCGCGTCGATAGAGCCGCCAAACTAGCAGCCGCCGCTGCACCTAATGTGGCTCTCGAGGCGCGTTCCATCCTAGCTGCCTACCAGTTCGAAAGAGTCCGTGCAGGACGCGAACAAGTGACTCTCAGTCCCATCGACGAAAGCAATCTGACCATGTTTAGTAAGTCGCTGACTACAATCAAAGCAGAAATGCGCGCTGCTGAAAATGCTTTCCAATCTGTGATTCAAACGGGCGACAGTGTGTTTACGGTCGCCGCCCGTTATCAGCTTGGACTGCTCTACGAACAAGCAGTCAACGCCGTGAAGGCCGCTCCTAGCTCTGGTGCGATGAGTGGCTCAGAACTGACCAGTGCCATCAACCAGCGCGAGGCCGCAATTCTAGAATTCAAGACTGCTATGAACAGCCACTGGGAACAGGGTGCCAAAACCGTACAGACGGGGGACCGTCACAACAGGTGGCTGCGGCTGACACGGGCAAAGCTAGCGCAGTTGTCCCCCAACCGCTTTGCTGATCACGGGGAAATCATGCTGAAACCAGTCTTCACGTCACACGTGATCACTGCCGATATGACGGAGACAAACTAATGCTAAAAACCTCCACGCTTGTCTTGGTGTTTCTGAGTACTGCCGCATGTAAAACTACGGGCAATGGCCGTAACAGCGGGTGGACCTCGTTCACGCAAATGCTACGGGGATCAGAGAGTACTCCCACAAACTATGCCGCTATGGGCCATGACCGGCTGGTTAGCGAAGCTACCACTGGCAAGGAACCGGATCTCAAAGACCAGAGTGTCGCCTTGACCGAAAAGCTGAAAAAATCTCCCCGCGACATCGAAGCGCTTTTGGCTCTAGCCCGGATTAAGATCGTGCTTAAAGATCCTCACGCTGCAAAAATCTTAGCGCGTCGCATCTTATCGATCGACTTTCGCAGCCGTGGTGCAAAAATTGTCATGGCTCATGCTGCTTTTCTCCAAAAGAACCTGGACGGGACACTGTCGATTTTGCGCCAACTTGGCGGCGAGAACGCTACGGAAAGTGAGAGCCTCAACCTTCTAGCAACGGTTCTCTACCAGAAGGGCGAAGAGCGAAAGGCTGAGGGGCTGTATGCACGTGCCGTCAAACTAAACCCCGGCGACGTCGCAGCGCGCATGAATCTGGGTATCATTTGTTTGCGTAGTGAGCGCCTGACTCAGGCTGAAGAGCTCTTTGGCCAGGTGCTCAAGCTGAAATCTGACCATGCCGATGCTCTTGCACACATGGGTGTCGTTCAGGCGCAGCGTGGCCACAGCGCGCAAGCCATAGAATATTATAAAAATGCCAAGAGCGAAAACCCTGAGAGCGAGGTCGCAAGTTATAACCTCGCTCTTGCACAAAAGCGCTCAGGAGATTTCGACAGCGCTGTCGATACCCTGGAAGACATGCTTAAGGTGAAAGCACTCTCCTTAGCCGGCCATGATGCGGCCTTGGCGCAGTTGGAGCTAATCCGTAACGCCTCCAGTGCAACCTCGACCATCACCGGGACGGAGGTCGACAAAATTATCGCCGACGCGAAACAGCAACGCAGCAAACGGTCAACGACGTCTACCGGTGATGTTTATTTAACGTCCAATGTCGGTAGCTATCCCTGATCCGAAGTTTAGCTAAGACGCTCTGGTTTTTCCTCATGTCTGAATTCAAAATTGATCGGAGCCAACATCAGAGGAGGGAATCCTCCCGCCACGAGGGCCTGATCAATAGCCTGCCTCGCGTAAGGGAATAGAACGTTAGGGCAGACCACACGCAGTGCATGTTCCATGTGAACACCCTCGGGTCCTCTCACATCAAACACACCAGCCTGTTCGATCTCAACTATAAACCCAACGTCTTGACCTTCGCGCGCCTCCACGTTGAGACCGAGAACCACTTCGTAAAGAGTCCCATCGACGCGCTGGTGCTTGACCACAAAGTCGACTTTTACCTCGGGGCGCCATGCAGCCAGGAAAATCTTCGGTGACCGCGGCGACTCAAATGATAGGTCCTTAACATATATGCGATAAATTCCTAGTTGCACACCCTGACCGGCCGCTTGGTCCTGCATAGCCCCTCCACCTCTACCATCGATATGGGAACATTTTACCCACTATGGCCGGTCTCGCTAAGAATGGCCAGCGCAATCGCAACATCCTAATCTCAGGATGTTTTTTAAAGATTGCGACCATCGCTCCTAAACTCCTGGGTCAATTTTGCCGATACGCCGTCAGATCAGGAGAGCCGGCTTGGATCTCCCGAAAGGAGCGTAGTGGTCGTTCGTAACAAAAGTCGCTTGCTGCATCGGTCCTTCAAAATACTGACGGCCGTCGGGATTTTTTTGGGCGCAGCTGGATGTGGCGACGAGCTGGAACCAGGAACACCCTCTGGCCTGACGGGCCAGCTGCCCTTCCCGCTGATTCAGCTATCTCAGGCCACTGCCAACCTCACGGTTCATCCATTTAGCATTGCGGCATTCAAAAGGGGTTTGAACCTTTTCGCAACGGGCCAAATCAATTTTACCGAAGCTATTAAGTCAATGGTGGCGGAACAGCTGCCCACCAATCTCCAATTCGAAATTAAAGAATCAGGGCTGCCGCAGCTGAATGGAGCAAGCAGGCGCTTCGACGGTAGCTTTACGGCGCGCGGCATTCCCATCTACGGAACCTATTTAGCGGCCCATTTGCTCAATGATAGGTCACCGTTTATTCTCGGAACGCTACCTTCCGTCAGTAACGAGGCGGTTCAAAATGCCCCGTCTACATGGCCAAATTGGGAAACTACGCAAGCTGTGGTCCGCCAGGGTGTTGCCGCGCAGGGCATGAATACAGCAAACCTAGAATTCACTGCACCAAAGCGGTATTACCACGCGTCCTCTGCAGCAGCCCTGCGCCCCGCTTGGCTGATGATCGCTAAAGTGGACGGATTACCATACGAAGTACTCGCCGATGATCGCGATGTTATCAGCTTTTCTCGCAGATTTTTTGAGGTCGAGGGCGTTGCAAATGTGCTTCCGCAGAACGCATTTGATGCCACGGTGACTGAATATAAACTAAAGGACCTTACCGGAGACGGCACCCTAACCAGTAACTACCTTCAGGCGCGCGTCCCGGCTTCGATGATACAGGCCAAAGAATCAACGCACCGCTTTATTTACTCACGAAACGATCGTAGGTTTGATCAGACCAATGCCTACGCCCATACAGACGAACACTTTCGCTGGATGCTGGGACTCGGTGGAAAAACTTACGGTGCACTACCCTTGCATTTGGAGCTGCACCAGGTCGTGAATGGGACGACTAATAACGCATTATTTATTCCGGGAAGTGACGATACTAGCGATCCGTTCATCATCGAACTTGGGGACGGCGACGGCGTAGGACTGCAAAATCTTGCAACTGATTGGGACGTGCCGTCGCATGAGGCCGGTCACTACTTCGTTTATAACTATTTAAAAGTGACGAAAGACGAGCCACTGGGTTTACACGAGGGTATCGCCGATCTCTTGGTCTATCTCCACAAAAGTATCAAGGGCAGCAAACAAGCGGCCTGCCTCGGCGAGTCCATTTGTCCCGCGAACTCTCCCTACTGCGTAAAGTCCACGTGCTTGCGCACGGGTGATCACGACTGGACTTTCGACGGTCCCGAGTGGCAGAAATGGTCGTCTGGACAGCCCTTCCCCAGTCGCTGCTGCGGTCACAAGCATGGCCAGGTCATCAGTGCGATAGTTTGGGATCTCGTGAAAAATAATCAAATGAGCGCCAGCGATGCCGCAAACCTGACTATGACTGCTATCACATATTTCAAGGGAGATAGCGGCATACGCGATTTACTGTTGTCACTGCTTACCGCTGACAAGAATATCTTCAACTGCCAGTTTGATACGGTAATCCGCCAATCCATTAGCCGCCGAAAGTTTGACAGCTTCATTGCCGACGCAGGGATCGGATGCGACAACATACCGCAGCTGACTGGCACTGGCTCAACTCTCACAGTGGCGCAGACGACTCAAACTGAAAGTTCGACATCGAGTAAAAGTAAATTCTTCGGCATCGACTGGGGCTGCGGTGCCATCGGACACCAAGGTGGCGGCACCGCCGAAGGTGTAATCCTTCTCCTCATGATCCCGGCTTTAGCAGCCTGCGTGACGCCGACCGCAGCGAAAGTTATCGCGACAAGGCGTCGCCGCAAGTGATACCATAGGGGCGCATCTCGTCTCATATTGAGACCTTGAGCTTCGAGGACTTCGATGCTGGCAACGCTAGTCAAAGGCACAGAGTGGTCTCAACTGACAGAATATCTTTCGCCGGTATTCTTTCAAATCGTTCCTCCCCTGAAAATGGCGGGTAAACTAAAGTCATTAGCGGGTGGCTACCTTAGCTCACATGCCTTCAATACCGCATTAACCACCATCCGCCCCGCGCTTGAAACTAGTGGTCTTGGCGTCTCCCTGGTGGCTCCAGGATCTGTGGTCACGGCACAGGGAGGAGACGATGACAGCACGCGCAGGCGACGTGGCGATTTAATTTTAAGGCTCTATTTCTGGCAGATCTTTAACCTCGACGTCAACCTTCTGGACTTTCGCCGGAGGGCCTTCCACAGTGATGGTGACCAGTTAGTTTGGCAACCAGCAGCATTGTTCAATCACTGGGATAAAGACTTTGTCGCGGCAGTAAGGCAAATGTACATAGGTTTTTATCACACCCGTCACGATATCATGGATACCGCTCTGCACAAACTTGGCCTATACGGCGCTAAAGACACGCTACTAAACCATTTTGGCACTAATCAAGACTGCGTCTACTTTGACCTAGCTAAATTCCGTTCGACTTTTCACGACGTTTTTCTCGCATGTAAAAAGGCAAGATCCCAGCTTCACCCGGATTTTTTGGCTTTGGGCGGCATCCTCGCTTGTCTATACGAACACCTGGAGCAGCTTGGCCTGGGCCTTGATGTCAAAGCTGCATTTCACGATGTGATTCGGGATGTTACGGTCTAGTTACGGTCTAGTTGCGGTCTAAAATCCCGCAACATCGGCGCTCGCTGCCACCCCGCCTTAAGATCCGGCGATTACCGTGTAATTACAAACTTACCTGCAACTCTTTGTCAAAATCTAAAGTTTCTCGCCGCTATGCCGATAAGGAACTCGTGTGAGCTGATTCCGCTCATACGCATCAACCCTAGAGGCTAACCTAAATGACTAACCTGCTTCGTACTAGATTCAGTCGGCGTTCGCTATTTGGCCATAAAGTCAGTAGCCTATTTGCTCTGACCCTGATGCCAGCCCTACTACAGGCCTGCGGCACGCCCGATGCCGAACAGGCGGGAACCAATCAAACCGCCCCCGGCAAAGGGGCGCGTCGATCCAGCGGTGACTCCAAGTCTAGCAAACGATCTAGAGACTCAGAGTACGAGGAAAGTGGCGACACTGGGGAAGTTAAATCGACGCTGGCGTCTAACACGCCAACGCAAGGCACCGCCCAGGCACTGCCGGCTAACAATACAGCCACGCAGCAGCCATCCACGCAATTAACTCCGTCGACGACCGTGAATTCCAGGGTCACGGGAGCCAAGCCCGATAGTGGCTTTTTTGCTCGTGGCGCCCCAACTCTTAGCCTAGCTCAGATTAGTGCGGGTCAGCAGGTGGCGGCGAAGTGCGAGGGCGGGCTACACGATCTAGTAATCGAGCCACAGCATCTACAGGCCCTGGCCCAAGGGCAGACTGTTACCATTAAGAGCTCGGTACACACTCACTTTGCTAACCCCACCGTACATGGCCACTCGGTAACATACACCCCTATTATGGGCTAAACAGATAAATGGGAACATCTAGCGAAGGTGCCACCGGGACGTCACCAAGATCCGGTGGGAGCTTTACCACGGCCTCTGCTTGCAGATTCTTTGGTAAATAGCCTCGGCCTGGGTCAGCCATGAGCACCTTGGTGCCCGAAGCGGCTAGTGCTTCGAACCACGGTAGCACTCTCTGCACCATATCGTGGCCATAGGTCACATCCCCCACAAGCAACCAATCAACGCCAGGTAGCTTTGCTCCTATGATATCGTGCGGGTCAAGACCTAACTCGATCCCATTTAGCGCAGCGTTCTCCCGGCAAGCCCAAAGCGCCAGAGGATCGATGTCGCAGGCCACAGTGCGGGCCGCACCAACGAGCGCCGCCGCCACACCAACCACCCCGCAGCCTGCACCAAAGTCAATCACAGTTTGATCGTGGACAAGATCCGGTCGGTCGAGCAGATAACGCGCCAAGGCGGTACCGCCTGGCCAGCAGAAGGCCCAGTAGGGATCGACAATCCCCTGATTCTCAAGGTCCTTGGGATCGCTATGCCACCATGGTAAATCGAATGTGACCAGTCGCAGATTAATCTCTGGTATCGCACCCGGCGTCACTATCTTCGTGTTCGCCCTAATAAGGGCCTCAATCCCCATGTCCAACATGCGCACCAAGTACTAAATTTTGGAATATACAATCACGTCCAGGGTCTTCGACCTGGTCTCTTTACTAGCACAGTTATTCTGGCCGTAACAGCTCCCTAACTGAAGCTTTTTCCCCACCACCTTAATGAGGCGGTAGGTGGTCGGAGGCTCAATGCACGCCGTCAGGTCGGTTTCCTGACTGGGCTGAAAGGTGAGTGTCTTGCAAGCCGGCTTTTTAATTCCAAGCTCTGAAAGCGCTTCAAGAGCCTTAGCTTTGTCAGGCAAGCGCGGCTGCACGATAAACTTAGTAATTGCCAGATCAAAATCGAGCGATCCCTCGACAGATTTACTGACGCTTCCGAAAGTACTGGTGCCAATCTGTTTATCCGTCCATACAATTTTACTCGCATCGGCACAGGCTTCGTCCTGGTAATGCTCCGTCTGCGACGTGAGTTGACCACCGGATTCTATGGTCAGAGTGGACTGGGTATATTCGGGAGTGGCGGTTGCAGGGATGGTGGGGTCTAGGATACAGGTCGACCTCCAGCTCCCAACAACGGACTCGGCGGTAGTTACCGGCTCTGGTTTCTTCGGTTTCTTTTTCGAGTCACCTGAGGAAGCCGGCTCGCTCCCGCCGCCACTGGACGCTTGATTACAGCTCACCACTAGTAGCAAAGTTGAGACCACCCGCCCGATTCTTTTCATCGCAACATCCCCTGTCAATTAGTCCGCACCCAACCGAAATCCCTCGGTGAGGCACAGCCACCTGCGTGCACCGCATCAAATCCTTATCGGAACCTCCCTATTTAACTTTAATTTTTATCGCAAATCCCTGTAACATTTACCTTTTCAGAATCGCTAAGCATCAGCTCCAGTGCCGCCGGCAGCTTGTCAATACGCCCACTTATGTGAGCTTCGCGGCGCCCCACATCCAAAGAGGCGTCCGTCGCCAGGTAAACAGGTAGCGTGGGCAGTCTGGCGCGCAGTTCTCCAGCAAGCTGCAGCCCATCAAGCTTGCAGTTATCGAAATAGAAATCGGTAACCACAAGTTTGAATTGCGTTAGAAACCCTGGATTCACCCGGATGTGATCGAGCAGAGCAAAGGGATCCGCTGCCACATGAACCGCTAGTCGATCGGCAAAATAAATCTGCCATTCCTGCGCTATAAAGGGATCATCCTCCACGAGTAAAATGTGATCCCGTTGTCCTGTTGGCTTCGCGGCAACGAGCTTGTATTGCCCCCGCTGCAGGCAATCACTTATGGATGTCAGAGGCAGAGTACAAATAAATTCCGTGCACCCATCAGGATGGGACTCATCACGCCGCGACACACAGTCTATACTACCTCCGTGAGCTAGCATGACTTGCTTGGCAATGGTGAGACCAAGTCCAGTGCCTCGTGCCTTGCCACGAGTGAAGAAACTCTCGAAGATCCGCTGCCTGTATTTAGGCTGCACGTAGGATCCTGTGTTGCCGATGCGAATTTCGACCTTATCGTCCCGAGCAGCCATGCGTATCCAAACTTTACCTTGTTTGGCCGTTGCTTCAAGGGCGTTACTAACGATATTGGTAAATGCGCGCAGCAATTTATGCTCGTCACCTTGAGTCACGTAACCCTCGTAAATGCTGTAATTAATGCGTCCTTGGGCCTCTGGATCAAGGTCCGTACATTGTTTAATTGCCGTGTCCAGTATGTGACCTAAGCTGACATCGCCATGCTGATGGCGCGTCCTGATGCGACCGATATCCAAAATGTCCTGGACCATCTCTTCTACATGCACGACTGCGCGATCAATGCGTGGCAACATGTGCTCGCAAATATCATGCATCTCCTCCAAGCTCCTGGCTCTTTTAATTTTACTAATGACCACACGCAGAAGGGAGAATGGGCGCCGCGCATCATGTGCTAACATCTCTACGGCTAAACGCAGCATGGTGATGGATGTGGTGGTGTTCTCTGAGCACTCTCGGTGACATGCAAGACCCATACAATCTCCCCCTTAACGTAGCGGCGTAAGTTGGGGACGATCGCACGACAGCAACGCTGCATAGCCATGACAGGTATCGTCGGTGAAGTCATTTGGTAAAGAATCGCACCGGGTGCCGGTCCATTTCTTTACCCCCGAGTACCTGATGCTAGCTGCATCAGGTACTTATGACTCACCGATCGCCCCCAAATCTAGCTAGAGCAATCACTGTGCCAACCTGACGTTGGACCGAATTCAAAAGCCGCGGCGGAGACCGCCATCGACTGGGATATGGACTCCCGTGATATAACTCGCAGCGTCTGATGCCAGAAAGGCGACCAGCGCAGCCAGCTCCTCCGGCCGTCCCATCCGCCGCATGGGAATCTGCGTCTGACTACGCTCCATTTCTTCGGCAAGTGTCGTGCCATCGCGCAACGCTTTAGCGCGACGTAGATCCTCAATGCGCTGCGTATGGATGATTCCCGGTAAAACCGTATTGACCGTCACTCCGTCTTTAGCAACCTCACTGGACAAAGTTTTGGTAAATCCGGTCACCGCTAAGCGCATAGCGGTCGAGACTACGAGATTTTCAATCGGCTCAAGCACACTAATCGAAGTGATGGTGACGATGCGCCCGAACCCCTGCTGGCGCATCGATGGCAGTAGAGCTGTCGTCAGCAGAGTGGAGCTGAGAAACACCTGCTCGAAACCCTTCTGCCAAGCCTCGCGCGTCGTATCAGAAGCTGCAGTGGGGGCTGGACCGCCGACATTATTAATCAAGACATCGACACCGCCCAGGTGTCTGGTGGCTTCCTTGGCTAGCAGCTCAGGTGCCCCCGGCGTAGTTAGATCGGTAACCACTGGGTAAACACGGACCCCATACTCATCGCTGATAGTTGTGGCAGCCTGCCGTAACCGGTCCTCACCGCGCGCGCAGATCACAAGATCCATTCCCGACGATGCAAGCGCCTTGGCTGTCGCCAGGCCAAGGCCGGTTGAGGCCGCTGATACTAGGGCGCGGCGTCTGCTATTTATTGCCTTTGTCACGACTCGACTCCTCACTAGACATCAAGAATTCTCTTTCAACGCATGGCCATCGAGATGGTCTTCAGCTCGCTAAAGAAATCTAAACTATACTGCCCACCCTCGCGTCCAATACCGCTGCGTTTCATCCCGCCAAATGCCGTGTGCAAATCACGAGAGAACCAGGTATTGATCCAGACGAGACCCATACGAGCGCCCCGAGCAAATCGCTGAGCACGATCGATGTCCTTTGTGAACACCGAACATGATAGGCCGTACTGCGTGCCGTTAACGAGCTGTAAGGCTTCGCTCTCGTCATCAAAAATTTGCACCGTCAGCAGCGGACCAAAGACCTCTTCCTGAATCAGTCTTGAGTCTTGGGTTACGCCGGTCACTACGGTCGGCTCAAAAAAGGCTCCCTGCGGCAAGTCCACTGGCACGTCACCACCACAAAGAATCTCCACGCCAGCAGCAGCTTTAGCATATGCGGCGTAGCTTGAAACTTTGTCGCGGTGATCACGGCTGACCAATGAACCCATGGTCGTGGCTGGATCCAAGGGATCGCCAACTCGAATACGGCCGACGGCAGCAAGAACTTTTTCAATCACCTGCGAGGCAACGCGACGCTCCAAGAGCAGCCTTGACCCCGCAAGACAGATCTGGCCCTGATTGCGAAACGCCGCTCGTACCGCGGTTTCAGCCGCCTGTTCTAGATCAGCGTCGGCAAAAATCACGGTCGCTCCTTTGCCGCCAAGCTCAAAAGACAGCTTCTTTAGGAGTGGCGCAGCCGTCCGCATAATGGCCTCACCCGTGGAGGTCTCGCCAGTAAAGGAGATAGCCTTGATGTCCGGATGCTTGACGAGCGCCTCACCGGCTCCACCTGCGCCAAAACCTTGCACGATGTTCACCACACCGGGTGGCAGACCTGCGGCGTTGCATATGTGTCCCATGGCCATAGCCGTGAGTGGCGTCAGCTCGGCCGGTTTTAGGATGACTGCATTGCCCTGCGCAAGGGCCGGTGCCAGCTTCCAGGTGGCCAGGTATAGCGGCAGGTTCCACGGTGTAATAAGCCCGACGATACCCATGGGCTCGCGCACCGTCGTGTGCAGAGTGCCGTCATCACCAAGGTAGCTTGGCGCCATTTGGTGGGCCGTCAATTCGGCAAAGAACTGAAAGTTATGTGCTGACCGGGCGATATCACCGTCGAAGGCCTCGCCGTAAGGCTTGCCACTATCAAGGGCCTCGAGCCTTGCGAAAGCCTGACGGTGCTCCATCAAAAGTTCGGCGACGCGTCGCAAAACGGCGGCCCGCTGCGACGGTGTGCTACGCCCCCAAGGGCCAGCCAAGGCTGCCTTAGCAGCATCGACAGCACGCGCCACATCGGCAGATGAGCCAAGAGCTACTGCACCCAGTGAGGTGCCATATGCAGGGGCTATATTATCGTAGGTCGCACCGGCTGGCGGTTCAATATAGGCCCCACCAATAAAGTGACCGTGGCGTGCTGGTAAAAGTTCAACCAATTTATGTTTATGAAGCATCTGCGTCACACCTGACCTCAGGTTGGGAAGGCGGCAATCGCCTTCATCTCGACAAAATTATCACCAGGAAGGCGCACCACAGCGACGGTGGTCCTTGTCGGTGCCGGCGTCGCCGCAAAAAATTCGTTCCAGACCTCGTTCATGGCTTGAAATTCACCCATGTCAGTAAGAAACACGGTGACATCGACCAAATCCGCGCGGCTCAGACCCTCGGCCTTAAGCGCCCTCTCTACGTTGGCCAGAACGGCTGCGGTTTGCGCCGCGATATCGTGGGCCGTCACAAGTCCCATACTGTCGCGCGTGACCCCAGCGTAAGCGTTAGTCACGGGATCACGGGACCCCTGCCCGGCGACAAAAAGCAGACTACCAACACGCCGCGTGTGCACATAGGTCGCCATAGGTTTTGTAAGCGATTTCGATGTCATAGCCGCTCCGCAGAAGCCGAAATGATAGCCAGCATTCGGTAGCCTCTCGCCGAAAGTTTGCTAATCTACTAGCACTTCTCGGGACGAAGCACAAATCGGAGCCGAGCCGGCAAGCATCCCGCCGTCAGCACCGTCCCACCCCGTGGTTGTTGCCTCTGTCCGCTGCCTGGTCGGTTCAGCCAAGAATTTCCGTAAGGGGACCAGTGCCTAGCATCGGATCGCCAAAAGTCGGATTCGCAACCCCCGCAGCGTGGATGAGGCTGATGAGTAGGTGGTTGTAGGAGCGATCTTGTAGGTTCAAATTCTGCCCAGCGCGAAGTTTACCACCCGCACGGCCAGCTACCAGGCAGGCTATGTCTCTGAAGTTATGTAAATTCGAATCACCGAGCTCAGTGGTCACTAAAACCATACTGGCATCCAAGAGATTTCTGTCGCCTAGGTTGACAGCCTTCATCGCGTTCAAAAGATAAGCCACCTGCTCCATGTACCAACGCTGGCAGTTAGCAAAGTGGTTACCATAAAAACCGTAAGCATCACCGCCGTAATGCGACACATCGTGGTGCCCAAATGGGACGTCAGGTCCACCAGCAAAGTTAAAGTTGGTAGGACTCACGGCATGGGACCACTGCAAGAGACCCACCGGGGTGATCCCACAAGCTAGGGCCTGTACCATGATATCAGTCATGATCTGACCGACTTTGCCGAAGGCATCATTCATTTCAAAGGATTTGGGGTAGCCATTTTCCTGATCTGGAATCGTAAGTCCGCGCCAGTTGACATCGCGCGAGCAGGTGGCTCCCTGACTCTGACCAGCGCGGCGCTCAAGTTCGCGTAGCGCCTCTAAGTGCACTGCTAGCTTCTTCTGCTCGGTGGTACCGAGTTTATAGCGCAGTCCTTGCACCTCCCCGCGAGCATAGTCGAGGACGCTGCGTTTTTGTGACATCAGGTCTTGTTTATTTTCCAGTCCTCCCGCATTAAAGACATCGTAAAAGGCCCGCTTAGGGTTGTCCTGAACCGGTGCAATAGCACCCGAGCTGAGATAAGTAAGGTGCTTGTCTGACCCAGACTGAAAGTTGGCACCGACACCGAGCCGCAAATTTTTCTGCTGGTACTGGCCTCCCAGGCTGTCACCGAGAAAGTTATCAATGGAGTAACGCTGATCCTGACGCGAGGTGCCGGTAAGACAAAACTGCGCGCCGTTTTCGTGACTACCGTTAGTCCGGAAGACGAGACCACGCACGAAGCTTATATCACCGCGGAGATCCCGTAGTGGACTTGTGATATCGGGAAGATTCCCGTCGGCATTGGGAAAGAAGCGATCGGCAATATTGCCATCTGGGTAGTAAACAAAAAGCGCTCGCAGTGGCGCTGTAGCAGCGAACGCTTCCTCCTCAAGCAGGGTACGCATGAGCGGGATAGCGATGCATGACATTCCGGCATAACGAAAGAGACCACGGCGTGACAGTGTGTTCATAGTAATCCCTCTCACCTACGGTTGACGACGCCTAAAGGCGTCCAGTGTCGGCACAGTTAAAAAAATATTGGACACCCTACGGCCACCATCGACAAATGCTCTGTCGAGATCCTTCACCGCACACGCACTCTTCTGGTCGTCATCGTGACCAGCTGCGTACCTATAGACTTGCTTGCTGACGCAAATTTCAGCTTGGGGGCTTGTGGCTAGATAACGACTTAGTCCAGCCGTGCCCCAAAATTCGGTTTTAGCACCACCCTTGCTGAATACTTGACCTTGGGCGTCGATGTTTCGTCCTGCCTCTACCTTTTTAAGCCGGCCTACGGCATCCATGTCTTCCATGCCAAAACCAATGCCGTCGATGCGCTGGTGACAAAGGGCGCACGCTTCATCTTGGGAGTGCTTTGCAAAGCGTTCACGGACTGTAGCATTAGGATCCCGTGGCGGAGGCGTGATCTGTAGAGAGGTAGGTGGCGGTGGCACCGACTGGCATAGGAGTCGATCTAAGACAAAAACGCCACGTTTGATAGGCTCTGATTGTTCGTTACCCGCGAAGGTCGCGAGGATACTAGCATGCCCCAGGAGCCCACTTCGTTCGTTACTGCGGTAGCGAATATATCCATTGTTGGTTGGAATACCGTCGTAAATTGCTGCTAGAGGTTGATCACCAACAGTGTAATCCGCTTGGTAAAGGTCCGCAACGCTGCCACCGCGATCGAGAACCATATGACTGAAAAAGTTCTTAGTTTCGGTCAGAAGCTTTTGGCGATGATCGCTATCAAAGTGCGGAAACAAATTTTTATCTTTATTAACACTGAGCACACCATCGGCTCCGAGCCACAAAGAGGCAAAATAACCCAACTGTTCCCTGGCTCTTGGGTCTTGCCACAGCCGCTGGGCCTCTTGCGCAATGACCGAGCGATCGGTCAAGCGGCCGGCCTCAGCTTGAGCGATCAGCTGATCATCGGGCGAGGTGCCCCAGTACATATAGGATAGCGCTTGGGCCATCTCCCAAGAGCTGAGCTCGTAGTAGCCACCACGTAGCTCCCCAAGTTCAAATCGGTAGAGGAACCGCGGCCCCATGAGCAACCCTTGAATGAGACGCTCCATGCCATCGTCAAAACTACTACCAGTTTGGTAGAGAGAGGTCAGGCGTGCCTCTTCCTCTTGATCTATAGGACCACGCCATGCACGTCGTCCGAACCCACGCAGGAACTGACCAACACAGCTGGCGTCACGCCCCGGACAATTCATGTACCGTCCCAGATCTTTCACCATCTGTTGCGACACGAGTTTCGCGGCGCTGTAGTATGCCTCAGCATGGGCCTCTGTAATCAGTCCGTTGGCCTCATGGTTGTCAAAGCCGTGGGTCCGCATTTCCCTCGGGAAATCTCGGGTGACATCCGTCTTGAGTCCGGTGATGGTCTCAATCGTACGCTGATACTCTCGTGCTGTTAAGAGCCGCAAAAGGCGAGGACCATAGCTTGGCTTATCACGATCACAGCCAACATCGATCGGTGGAAACCGGCCACCTGTCGCATCACAAACATAAATTGTGAGTGGGTTTGGACCAGATTTTAAGTCAAAAACGTTATCATCTCCGCAGGCAATACTGCTTAGGACCAAACTGTCATTTTTATAATAGTCGAGTTGCAACACGGTTTTGACTGGCGGCAACTGTGCCTGAATGGCGCCCTTGCCTTTAGCCATGCCAAATTTAGCCACTTTTTCTTTTGACGCGGCGGCGGGCCAAGCGCTCAGTTCAAGCCGGTCGTAGTCTTCGCCACTGATTTCCTTCACCGTCACTGTCGCCAAACGCGATGCCGGACCGCCGCGACCCTTTTTTTTCCAGGTCTGGCAGCCGGTGATTCCCGTGGTACCCACGGCAACCATCGCAATGGCGATCAGAGATTTGAGGAAACTTTGACGCATGCGCTATCACCTAAATTTGGTGAATACATAAGAGGCAATGTCTGTTGCGCAGGATTCGTCGCAACTGCCCGGGCTACTGACTGGCATCGTATCTATTGTCACTTTGATGAACGCTTCTTTAGACCCGCAGGTTTTACATTGCCCACGAAGCGAGGAGCCAGCCGCAGTGCCCTGTCCCACGTCACCGTGGCAGGCTGCGCATTGTACGGTATAGAGGGCTAAACCTCTTTCGGAATTCACAGATTGTTTCTTAAGAGGCGTGATCTCTACGCTCGCATCTTCAACCGGTTTACCCTCCGGCGTACACACAACAATATTTAGTTTATTTATTCCAGGCTTCACGCTTTGTTTGTGGCTCGCCTTATCGGCATCACCGCAGAACGCGGTGCTTAGCGTCTGCTCGCTACCACGAAAGTACGATAGCCCAAACTGATACGTGTCGGGCTTCAGGGTGATCGCAATCGTCGCAGGTCCGCGCGGTACTTCTTGGCTCACGACGGGCTTGTCGCTTTCAAACTGCGTCACGAATAACTGCATGCGATCGTAATCCTCACCCTCAAGTGCGGCAACGGTGATCGTCGCTAGTTTATTGCCACTACGGCCTGACATCACACAGCCGGTGGTCAAGGCACTTACCGTCACGACTAATCCAAGAATTCCGAGAGCCCAGCGAGTCAGCTTCATGATCTTCATCTCCCAATTGGCCACATGGCGCGGCATCCGCTTTGGACAGGTATCGCAGGATCCGTGCCAACCATCGCCCGATGGGGGCTGGGTTCACAAGGATCCTCGAAAAGTCCGGTAGTGAGCTAAAATAATTTATGAATTCGGCTGTGCTGGCCAGGGAGCGCAGAAAACTTTAGCGCCAGTGTGTCGCCCTCTGTCAAAACCCTTTACACCCAGTGCGAAACAAGTTGCCACCTGCAGGGCCCTCTTCTCGGGTCGTTTGCTTGAGTCTTGGATTTTTACGTTGCCGCTTGCCGTAGCCCGCGCGGGATCACAAACTTTTCTAGCCATCCGAAGGCCACCTGTATCACGACGGCCAATAAAGCTGCCGGAACGGCTCCGGTGAGGATGACAGCCATATCATCGTGACGGATACCCTCAAGGATCGGTTCGCCGTAGCCACCCGCCCCGATGATTGCGCCCAGCGTTGCCGTGCCAACATTTAGGATTGCTGCGACTTTGACACCAGCGATCATAAGCGGCGATGCCAGCGGCAACTCCACATCCCAAAGGCGTCTCCAGCTAGATAGCCCGAGGGCCTCGGCCGACTCCCTGAGAGACGGCGCTATGCCGACAATACCCTCATAGGTGTTCTTCATTATGGGTAAGGTGCCGTAGATAAATAGAGCCGCGAGAGCTGGAGGATAACCTACCCCTAAAAACGGGATAAGAAATACCAGTAATGCTAACGACGGGATCGTCTGTGCAACGCCGACGAAACCAAGGGCGTACACGCCAAATTTAGGATACCGAGCGGCCAATACACCGAGCGGCAATGCCACTAAACAATTGAGCGCGAGAGGGATGAACACTAAAGTCAAATGGCGCAGGGTGTCTTCGGCCACGCCCTTGAGCGATTCGTTAATTCTGCCGAGGTGCTTTTTGGGTTTGATAGCGATACCGATTGATCTTAGGAACCTGGTGGCCGCAGTGGCTTCAGATTCGGTACCTTCACGTACCGCAGCATTCATGGCAATCATGTCTTTTTCGCTGATATTGCCAGAAATGTGTGACAGTGATCGCATTAGCCCAGGGTATTTAGCTGCTGTGTCGAGACGGTATAGGTAGATAGCCTCGTACGATGGAAAAATTCTGAGATCATCCTCCAGGGCCACGATGTCATACGCTTTAATCTCGGCATCGGTGCTATAGAGGTTAGTCACGTCGATATCACCAGATGCTAAGGCGCGGTAGGTGATTTGGTGTTCCATGGTCTTTGGGTGCTTGTGAGTCAGGTGATATCGTCGTTTGATCAAGGGCCAACCATCGTGGCGCTCGACAAAATCGTTACCGAAACCAAGTTTAAGTTGCGGGTGAAATCGCAGATCGGAGATTTTGCGAATGCCGAGCTGACGCGCTTTATCTGCGCGCATGCCGAGAATATACACGTTACTGAAACCTAAAGGGCGTGACACCCCGATGCCGTATTTGGCAAGCGCAGCTGGCAGATCGAAGTTGTGAAGCTCACCGGTCATGCCGAGAGTCTCCCGAATCACAGTTCCGGTGTAGTCACCATAGGCATCGATCTCACCACTCTGTAGCGCCTTCCAAAGGATCGGACTGTCACCAAGACTGGGGACGTGCTGGGCGGGGACGCCGTTACTGTTTAGTAGCTGCGTCAGCGCCTCACCGAGTATGACGGCTTCGGTAAATGTCTTGCTTGCAACCAGAACGCCACGTGGCCGCGCCACCGCGGCCGAGCACATCAGAATGGCACCCACCAACAGCACGCGCCCATAAACCTGCCTCGTCGTAGCCATTCAGCCCTCCCCCTCGCGATCCATAAAAAGCCGGTTTTATTGATCTTTTTACTGATCCCAAAAACACCAGGAATTTCAGCGATAACTCCCTGATATCACAGATAAACTTTAGTTGGAATCAATTTAGTCGCGGAACCTTCGCGGCGGGCCTAAAATTGGCTGTCATTTAATCAATGTATTTAGATGCTTATGATGCATATCTCAATTTTCTGCATGATCGCCCGATAGCCACTACGAGGAGAAACACGCCGGAGGATGAACCTTGCACCAAGGTTTCGCGATCACAGCATCCAGACCCGTCCGAGCCAGTACTTACCTGGCTCGGACCCTGATGCGTCGCGTCACACTACTCGCCGTCCTGATGGTGTCAACGAACCTGGCCTGCACCGACAACCAAGGGGTGATCGTCCAAGGCCAGAGCGCCGCGGCCAATTTGAGCGATATCAAAAACGGCGCGCTAGCCATTACGGCGGACTTTAAAATTTTACCGGGCACGGGCTTCGTCAATAAAAGGCGCTTTGCTCTCAAACTAGACCGACCGGCAAACATTAAGCAGTACCGCGTCGTCACGGTTCCTCCTGGATCTTCGTGCCGCAGTGCTCCCTGGGGCGAATGGGAACGCCTGAACGATGACGGCATAATAAATTACGATACACAGCTACCCGAAGGCGCGATGCTCGTTTGCCTGGACGCTCGCGTTTCGGCAACTACGCCGATGAGTAGCGCCGAAGCGACCGTCGTCTACGACGAGTCATCGCCGCTTCTCACGGTGGAAGAACCGCCAGCAGTCATGGGAATCGCAACGACAATCGGACCTCAAACCCGTTTTCGTGGCACCGTCAGTGATGCGCGCCCAGGTCTCAGAGAAACCTTGGTATTCCTGAAGAACCGCACCACAGGGAAGTTTCTGAGCAGCGCCACGGCTTCATTCACTGCGGACGCAGAGACGGCGGTGGCACCAGCCATATTCGACGATCACTGGGAACTCGATATCCCAGACGCGACATTCACAGAGGGCGACTATGAACTCCGCGTCAGAGCAGAAGACCTGGCAGCCAACGTCACGGCAGCTCCGACCTCCACTGCGGGGACCGTCGGTGAAGCCGCTTACCGGTTCCACTGGGACAATACCCCACCCGATTCCGCGTTCGTGGTCGCTAACGGTAGGTCGGCGACTAGAGACCGGCAGATCGTAGCAAAACTAAAAAATACTAGCGATGACACCGAAAGTTACAAGTTGCAGATTGGCTCAAGCTGCGACGAAAGTGAATGGGCACCGTTTACGCAGCGCAATGGCGTGTTCAACATTACGCTACCTGACCTTGACGCTACTTACCAAGTTTGCATGACGCTGATCGATAAGAATGGAAACGTCAGCCAAAATGCGATGCAAACGATCACGCTTGATCGTGTCGCGCCGACCATCTCGGTCACATCACTCACAACGATAAGCCCCGCTGATTCGGTTAACAACCGGGTCCAGATTCGGGGGAGCGCTGCCGATGAGCGTAGTGGGCTCGCGATTGTCCGCGTATCCGTGCGCCATGCAGACGATCACTGCCTCAACGCTGCAGGCGCGGCATTTGACGCACCATGTCCAACCTGGCATCAGGCCACGGCTACGAGCAACTGGTTAGCAGCGGTTTCGCACGAGCCCTTTCTTTACACTGATGGTGTTTACTCCGTCACGGCTGAGGCTGAGGACTTAGCCGGCAACATAACTCCCGTGCCGGTGGTAAGCCCTTTCAATTGGCGTGCTAGTCTTGCTGACATCACGATCACCAGCGCCCCGCAAAGCCCATCGAATAATTTGACTCCGTCCGTTACAATTACGGGCAACAACGCACAAAGTTACAAGCTAAAGGTCGTTCAGGGGGGCACTGCCAATTGCGGGCTGCAAGGGTATGGCAGCGAACTTCCTTTTGGTCCCCCCACGTTGTTAAATGTTAGCTCCCAACTCGACGGCCAATTAACACTGTGCGCGATTGGTAGGGACTTTAACGGCTTTTGGCAGCTGTATCCAGTCACTGCATCTTGGATCAAGGACACAGTACCGCCGACTCTATCCGTTTCTCCGCTGACGCGTACTAAACAGCCTGTTGCGCTGAGTGCCACATCGAGTAAATCTGGTAATCTACGCTGGAGTCAGACGTCTGGTCCAGGCACCCTGACATTTGGTACCCCGACCGCGCTTACTACTTGGGTCACAGCCAGCCAAGACGGTTCTTACCAGATTGCTTTTAGAGCGACTGATCAAGCAAATAATGTCAGCAGCACCGAGACTACATTAGTATGGGACACGACACCTCCGGGTGCAGGCGCTAATGGACAGCTTAGTTTTACTGACATTTCATTCAAAAGTTTAAAACTCAGTTGGACAGCTGCTACCGACGCCCAGACAGCCGCCAGTAACATGAGCTACCAGGTTTATCTGGCCCACAGCCCCTTGATTGATGACATCGACACCGTTGCGACACTCGGTACACCAGTCGGCAACGCTCTAGTCGGCAGTACTAACCTCACAGTTGCCAATCTAACACCTGGTACGACCTATTACTTCAACGTAGTTGCCACCGATGAACTTGGGCACAAAACTCTCTACCAAATGGCTAACGTGACTACGACTGCCGATACCACACCGCCGGTCGTTGGCGCAGGCGGCACTCTCAATGTCACAAGTTACACGGACACTTCTGTGACTATAGGTTGGACTATAGGAACTGACGACCAAAGTGCCGCGGACCATCTAAAGTACTTCGTTTATAAGTCAACTATCGCAAATATCGACAGCCTAGCCAACATCACGGCCAATGGCGGCATACCTCTCAACGGGATATTCGGATCTCAAAATATCAACACTTATGTATTGAGTGGTCTAACCCCATCAACAAGATACCACTTCGCCATAGTCTGTGAGGACGAGGCCGGTAATCGTTCGATGTACCTCAATAGCAATCAAAAGACACGCGTTGGGCCAGTCGTAGCAGCTCAAAGTACCTTAGTCCTAACCGGTGGGCATTCAAGTCTTGCGTCGGGCTTACCAGTAAATATCGTGCTTCAGGCACGGGATATCACAGGTGCGCCACTCGCAACTGGTGGCGCTACCACTGCTCTGACCCACACGGGTGGAACGAGTACCTTCTATGAATCTTTCCCGTTACCAGGAACTGACCTTGGTAACGGAACATACCGATTCACGATCACCGGCAAGATGGCTGGGACAGCAACGGCCCTAGCAGCCGTGGTCAACGGGGATCCGGTCAGCAATACGGTCGGAATCAGCGTCGTACCCGGAGCGATATCTGGTAGCACCTCGACTCTGGCAACGTTGGGAGGATCCGGAACCGTTGCATCAGGAAGCACGGCGACGATTCGTCTCACGGCTTTTGACTTCGCCGGTAACCGAATTCAATCAGGTGGAGCTCAGGTCAGCTTTAACGTCGCCGCCGGCGGGTCCACTTTTACCGAGTTGTTCCCACTCGCGGCAACCGATCGCCAGAATGGCACCTATGAAGCTCTAGTTACAGGTCTCATGGCAGACACTCCAGCGATTTTTAGCGCCTCGGTCAATAATGCCCCTGCAGCGGCCTCTACTAACCTCGCAGTTGTACCTGGTCCCATTGATATTGCGAATTCGCTAGTTGCCTCACCCGTATCGATCGCACCAGGCAGTCAGGCAACGCTCACTTTCACGGCTAGAGACACGGCCGGTAACAACTTGCGTAGTGGCGGTCAAGCAGTTGAATTTATCCAGCAGAGTGGCGCCGGGACCTTTACTGAGGCGACCCCCGTTCCGGCTAGCGATCAAGGTGACGGTACCTACCTCGCGACCGTGACGGGAAGTCTCGCTGGTCCCTTCACTATTGCCGGTCGGATCGGCTCCGGCACTACACAAGCAACGACAACAACAACGGTGGTTGCCAATATCGCGGCGACTGCCGATGGACAACCGAGCGGAAGTAGCCTGATCACCGCGCAGAATATCACGGTAGGCGGTACTGGCGTCGTCAAATACAAATATAAAATTGGCATGGCTGCATCCACTGACTGCACGTTAGCTGCCGGCTATAGTAGCGAGAGGATGGTATCCCTTCCTATCACTGACGACATAAGTAGCTACCCCGACGGTGCTATCAAGCTCTGTATCGTTGGCGCTGATTTCGCTCCGAACTGGCAGGATTTAGCGACGGCGACCGTCATTGGTTGGAATAAAATCCGAGTTCCTCCTACCTTCACTTCGCTCAGTCTTATAAACGAGGCCGCTGATACTTACTTAAACCTAGCGGAGTCACAACTCGCGAGCACCATCGCTGGAGCGCTCGTGGCCGCTACTTACGACACAGCCGCATACGCCGCAGCACCCGCAGCAGCGTCCTGCGACGAAGCGCTTACTTATGGGCCGATGCCGCAAAACACTGAGCTCCAGGGCGCACCTGATGGGTTGTATAAAATATGTGTCAAGTTATGGAACACCTCTAACCCACCAGTTTATGCGGCGGGTCCGACTTTTACTCTCAAAAAATCACTGCCGGATTTTATCTCCGTATCACTGGCTGGCGAGGCCGCTGACGGCTACATCAATCTGGCCGAGCGCAGCACTCAAAATGCCATGGCAGCCACACTCGTAGGTAACGACTTTGACACAGCTGCATACAAACTAGTCGCCTCATCGACGACCTGCGATGCGCAGCTGCCTTACGGGCCTGCACCAAAAGGGGATTCCGCTGCGTTTGGTACGGACGGTAACTATAAAATTTGCGTCAGGCTCACCGACACCGCAGGCAATCCAGCAGACTACGGCGAAACGCCTTTGATCGTTTTGAAAACAGCGCAACCAACGTTCATATCGCTCGCTTTGGCTAACGATGCGAGTGACACTTACATTAATGTCGCAGAACATCAAGGCTCATCCATACTGGTGGGAGACGTTAGCGGCACCAGTTTTGACACAGCGGGCTACCGATTAACGGATGTGGCGACGGACTGTGCTACGATCACAGACTACGGACCTAAACCTATCGCTTCATCCCCAGATTTCACTAGCGACGGCCAGTACAAAGTTTGCACGAAAATCACAGATTTTGCTGGTAACCCCGCGGTTTACGGCGCCAGCCCAACCATCAACCTAAAACTCACAGCAGCGTCTTTTACAAGCTTAGCTTTGAGCGGAGTGGCCACCGATGGATACATCAGCGCAGCCGATCACAGTTTGTCCTCAGTGATCGCGGCCAATCTTGTGGCAACTGGCTACAACGCAGTCACCTACAAACTGTTGGCAGCAAGCGCAACCTGTGATGGCAGTGCCACATATGGGTCCATGCCGCAGGCAGACGACAACATTCTTGTAACGGACGGCGATTACAAGATCTGCATAAAGCTTGATGATAGTGCTGGAAATCCATCCGTCTACGCGACAGGCCCCGCCGTCACACTCAAACTGAACGCACCGGCATTTACTAGCATCGATCTTACGGCACCCCTGAATGACGGCTACTTAAATGCCAGCGAGAACCAGCTAAATACGCCTTTAGTCAGTAATCTCCAAGGTCTCCGTTATGACAATGTGGCCTACGCCGTCGTCACTGACATAACTGCCTGTGACAACACTTTATCTTACGGCACCACACCAAACCTGAACTCAAGCGAATTTGCTGCAGACGGTTCCTATCAAGTGTGCGTTAAACTAACGGACTTAGCGAATAATCCACCCGTCTTTGGTCATTCCGCAAGCTTCGATCTGAAGCGGGCCACCCCAACTTTCACATCCTTAGATTTGGCAGGCGATGCTGCCGATGGTTACGTCAGTAGTTTGGACCGTCAGGCAGCCCAACCCATTGCAGGTAATCTTGATGCTTTGAATTACGATGCAGTCGGGTATAAGTTGGTTGCGAGCACGTCCTCCTGCGACCAATCGATCAGCTACGGTGCGATGCCGACTGCCGCTTCATCCGATTTCGGCGCGGACGGCGCCTACAAAGTCTGCGTTAAACTCAATGATGTCGCCGGCAATCCCGCTCAGTATGGATCCAGTCCAACGTTCGTCCTGAAGACTGCGCCTCCAACATTTGCATCAATCTCGCTCGCCAACGCTGCCCTGGACACCTATTTAAATGCGGCAGACCGGCTCGTGACCACGCCCCTAGTTAACCCTGCTCAGGGTAGCGAATTCGATCATGCCACATACAAAATCGTTCCAGTGGCGACCACCTGCGATAGTTCTCTCACTTACGGAGCTTTACCTGATGCAAATACTAGTGACATCAGTGCCGACGGTATTTACAAGGTTTGCGTCAAGCTCACCGACCTTGCCAACAACGCGCCTGACTACGACCAGTCGCCAAGTTTCACGGTAAAAACATCACAACCTGCGTTTATATCGGTGGCTTTAAATGGTGCCGTCACCGACGGCTACCTCAATGCCGCTGAGCACACCTCCGCTTCTCAATTATTAAGCGCGCCTGTCGGCAGTCACTTTGATACCGCCACCTACAAAGTGGTAGCTGCAGCGCAGGCATGCGATCAGACTCTTACGTACGGGGCGATGCCCCAAAGTGACGACGCCGCATTCGCCACCGACGGATCTTACAAAGTGTGCGTAAGGCTCGAGGATCAAGCAGCTAACCCTGCAGCCTACGGGGCAAGTGGATCGATTACGTTAAAGACTGCACTACCTCATTTCACATCATTAGCCCTCGCCGGCCCAGCGCTCGATGGTCATATCAATTTGGCAGAGAGCCTTATAACCAATGATTTATCTACCCAAGCTTCAGGCCTAAATTTTGATCAAGCTATCTACGCTCTCGTCACCGATGGAACTAACTGCAGTAGCAACGCAGTTAGTTACGGAAACATTCCAGTTTCATCAAGTGCAGATTTTGTTAGTGACGGAGTTTATAAAATTTGCGCTAAGCTTACCGACATAGCCGGCAACACCCCTGCATTTGGTAGCAGCTCTCCGATTCAACTGAAACGAAACGCACCGGTGTTCACGAATATTGCGCTTATAAATGACGCGGCCGATGGATACATCACGGCGAGCGAGCGGCTAACAAGTAATCCTTTAGTTGGGAACTTGGTGGCAAGCCTCTACGATACGGTCGATTATTACTTGGTTTCAAGCAACTTCAGCTGCGACAATGCCCTACCTTACGGAATTCTCCCGCGGTCGAACTCGACTGACTTTGGTGGTGATGGGACTTATAAGGTCTGCGTCAAGCTCTCGGACCATGCAGGCAATCCTCCAGTTTTTGGCGATAGCGACCAAATTCAACTCAAGTCGACCACGCCTCAGTTTGTTTCAGTTCAGCTTGCAACAGAGGCAATCGATGGTTACTTCAGTAGCAGCGATCGCCAATCAACGAGCCCGATTGTAACTGGATTAAGTGGTCTCCGCTATGACACCGCCGCCTATAAGTTAGTCACTGATGCCACCCCCTGTGACAACACTCTTGCCTATGGGCCAGTGCCGTTGGGTACATCCTCTGATTTTTCATCAGACGGTAGCTATAAGGTTTGTATCCGTCTTAGCGACAATGGTGGCAACCCACCGGATTACGGATCTAGCCCATCATTCGAGCTTAAGTCAACGTCACCACAGTTCCATGCACTTGCTCTGGCTAACGACGCCCTCGATACCTACGTTAATGCAGCCGAGCGTAGTTCATCAAATCTCATGACCGGCCTGATTTTAGGCAGCTACTACGATATCGTTGCCTACAAGCTCGTGCCACAAAGCACAACATGCGACGGCAATCTTAGCTACGGCGACGCCCCCTCTGCCAACAGCAACGATTTCACAGTAGATGGTCTCTACAAGATCTGTGCAAAACTAACAGATTACGCGGGTAATCCGGCGGTCTACGGTGCCAGTGGCACAATCACACTTAAAACAGCAGCACCCGCTTTCACATCCGTAGCCCTCGCTGGTGATGCCGCTGACAGCTACGTAAATCTCGCCGAACGCTCGCAAACGAACGCCCTGGCAGCAGCCCCCGTGGGAGCTCATTTCGATCTAAGTCAATTTGCCCTCGTTGCCGCCAGTACAGCATGCAACGGGGTCACTACTTATGGCCTCATGCCCACCAGCGATTCCCCGAACTTTGGCGCCGACGGCGCCTACAAGGTTTGCGTCAAACTCACCGACAACGCCTTAAATCCGCCGGCATACGGCAGTACTCCCACCATGACGCTGAAAGCGGCGCCGCCTACCTTCACGGCGCTGCCTCTTGCCAATACTGCTGTCGATGGCTACGTCAACGCGGCAGAGAAAACCCAAATCACTGATCTAGCCGGCACTATCCAAGGTACCGCCTACGACACCGTAACCTATAAGCTGGTCGCCGCTGCGGCCGTCTGTGCCAGTGTCACCGGCTACGGCACCATGCCAAAGGCTGACACCAACGACTTCGGCGCCGACGGTAGCTATAAGATCTGCGCTAAGCTTACCGACCTAGCCGGTAACCCGGCCGCCTACGGCGCAAGTAATGACTTTAGCCTAAAAACGGCACTACCGGCCTTCACCTCACTCGCGCGCGGCACAGATGCTGCCGATGGTTATATCAATGCCGCCGAGCATACCCAAACAACCGACCTCGTCACGAGCCTCAATGCTGTGCATTATGATGCCGTCAATTATAAATTGGTAACGGCAAATACAACATGCGACGGCAATTTGACCTACGATGCGCTACCCAAAGGTGACTCGAACGACTTCGGCGGGGATGGCTCCTATCATGTTTGCGTCAAGCTCACGGATCTGGCGGGGAATCCCACAGTCTACGGCGCTAGCCCGAGCTTTATACTCAAAACAGCACTGCCCGACTTCACTAGCCTCGCCTTAAACGCTGCGGCCACCGACACCTATATCAACGCGGCGGAAAGCGCACTCACTACCGATCTCGTCGCTGCAGCAACCGGTCTCAACTTTGACACGGCGACCTACAAATTAGTCACCGCAACGACGAACTGCGACAGCAGTCTCAGCTACGGTGCCATACCGAAGGCCGATAGCGCAGCCTTCATCACCGATGGCGATTACAAGGTCTGCGTTAAACTGAGCGACAACGCCGCCAACCCGCCAGACTACGGCTCAAGTCCGATCATCCATTTGAAAAAGACAGCACCAACCTTCACCGCACTTGACCTTGTCAACGCCGCCGCTGATCGCTACGTGAACGCCGCCGAGCACGCCTTATCCACCGACCTAGCTGGTAATCTCAGCGGCACGCAGTACGACACTAGCGACTACGCACTAGTCGCTGGCGCAGCCACCTGTGACGGCAATCTCACTTACGACACGATGCCGCCTGCCTCGGCCGCAACACTGACCACCGACGGGCCCTATAAAGTTTGTGTGCGCCTCGGAGATCATGCCCAAAATCCACCAGCATACGGCGCCACTTTAACTTTCGATCTCAAGCTGTTGCAACCGACCTTTACTGGGCTTGCTCTAGCCAACGAGGCTCAAGACAGCTATGTCAACGCTACTGAACGCAACGTCAATCACGATCTCACCACCATTGCTAGCGGTACCAACTTTGATTCCGCTAGCTACAAACTAGTCACTGCGGCCACGATCTGCGACGGCAACCTCACATACGGCTCTTTGCCGCGCAACACCAGCAACGACTTCGGTGCTGACGGCTCCTATAAGGTATGTACTAAACTAAGTGATAACGCTCAGAACCCGCCCGTCTACGGGGCCAGTGGCATCATCCACCTCAAGGTTACGCCACCCGACTTTACGTCTCTTGATTTAGCCGGCACGGCTGCTGATGGCTATGTCAATAACGCTGAAAATCAACTAACTACCGATCTCGCCACTAATTTAGCCGGCACGCAGTACGACCAAGCTCAGTATAAACTGGTCTCAGCCGCTACCACCTGCGACGGTAGCTTAGCTTACGGTACCATGCCAACCGCTAACTCCGGTGACTTTGCCGGAGACGGCAACTACAAGGTATGCGTCAAACTCACGGATCTCGCGGCTAATACGCCTGACTATGGATCGACGGCTAGCTTTACCTTGAAAACGGGGTTTCCCGACTTTACTTCGGTCGCTCTATCAGGGGCTGCAAGTGATACCTACATCAACCTAGGCGAGCGTTCGTTAACTACTGCTCTAGTTGGATCACTCGTAGCCGCTAATTATGATGCCGCTGCCTATGCACTGGTCTCTGCTGGCACCACCTGTGACGCTAGTTTGACCTATGACAATGCACCCGGTGCTGACAGCGGGTCGTTCGTTGCTGATGGCGATTATAGGGTGTGCGTGCGTGTCACGGACCAAGCTAACAACCCGGCTGATTACGGCTCCAGCGCAACGATTCATCTGAAGACCTCTCTACCGGCGTTTACCAGCCTAGCTCTGGCCGGGGCGGCGGCAAATGGCTATGTAAATGCTGCGGAACATCTTCTGACCACAGATCTTGCCGGACCCGTCGTCGGAGCCCATTTCGACACAGATGAGTATAAACTAGTCGCCGCGGCAGCCACCTGCGATGCTGCACTTAGCTACGGAGCGATGCCTAAGGCGAATTCCAACGATTTTACGGGCGACGGAAACTATAAGATCTGTGTCAAACTGAGTGACCATGCGGCGAATCCCGCCGTCTATCAAAGCTCGCCAACGTTTGTGCTCAAAACCGCACTACCAATATTTAGCTCCATCGCTTTGGTGAACGAGGCCTCAGACGCCTACATCAGTGTCACAGACCACACATCTAGCCAACCGCTCGTTGGCAACTTGGCAGCAGCAAATTACGACACAGTGGAATACAAATTAGTCACTGCTAGCACTTCGTGTCATGGCCCCCTCACCTACGGTACCCTACCCACGGCTGATTCGATGGATTTCACCACGGACGGGAGTTACAAAGTATGTGTGCGTCTGACCGACACTGCAGGTAATCCGCCCGCATATGGCAACTCCGCATCTATCACTCTAAAAATTGGCCAGCCTACATTTAGCTCACTAAACCTTACACAGGATGCAACCGATACCTATATCAACGCAGCCGAAGAATTACTGACAAACCCGTTAGTCACCACCGTCACTGGACTAAGTTTCGATCATGCCGCCTATAAACTTGTACCGCTAGCCACTAATTGTGACGACAACCTCAGTTACGGTGCCATCCCGAATAACGACAGTACCGACTTTGGTTCGGATGGTGATTACAAAGTTTGTGTCAAATTGACTGACACTGCCAACAACCCACCTGCATTCGGCAGTAGTCCAACCATTCACTTGAAAACAGCCCAGATAGCGTTCACCTCCATTGACTTAACGAATGCTGCAACAGATCAATACATCAACCTGGCTGAGCGTCAAAGCACTCTATCGCTAGTAGGCAATCTAGTTGCGGCAAATCATGACAGTGTCAGCTACACATTAGTAGCGGCAGCGACGACATGCGACAGTAATCTCAGTTATGGCTCCGCTCCATCCGGGGCCTCTAGTGACTTTGGCGTCGATGGATCGTACAAAGTCTGCTTACGCCTCACGGATCAGGCAAACAATCCTCCAGTCTTTAGTGCTACATTGCCCATGACCCTCAAGACCGCAGTTCCTACGTTCAGCGCCCTACCACTCGCTAATCAAGCCGCCGATACCTTTATTAATGCCGCTGATAAACTCCTACCTAACGCTATCACAGGCGCTTTAGTTGGTAGCGGATACGATCAGAGTGACTTCAAGCTAGTCCTTGCAAGTACAAGTTGTGACAACAATCTTACCTATGACGCTGCCCCTTTAAATACGAGTAACGACTTTGGTAGCGATAATGACTATAAAGTTTGTGTGCGCCTCCGAGATTATGCCCTTAATCCGACGGTGTACAACTCTTCGCCTACATTTAAATTAAAAACATCATTACCTGCGTTTACATCGCTTGATTTGGCGGGAAATGCTACCGACCTCTACATCAATGCCGCTGAGAAAACCCAGAGTACGACCCTTGGTGGCACTCTCACAGCAGTAAACTACGATAGCGCCACCTACCGTCTAGTACCCAATACCACCAATTGTAACGGAGCCCTCACGTATGGTGCTATGCCACTCAGTAATTCGAATAATTTTGGTGCCGATGGCCTTTACAAGATCTGCGTCAAAATCACAGATCTTGCCGCCAACCCAACCGTGTACGGCGCATCACCGTCCTTCACACTTAAGACCGCCTTGCCTGAGGTTTACGGCATAGCTCTAGCCAACGGCGCTGCCGACGGCTACATCAACTACACGGAACATGGATCCGCAGTAGCCATCGCAGATGTCATCAACGGTGCCCATTACGATACTGCTACTTATAAATTAGTCGAAAATTTTGTCGCCTGTGATGACAGCTTAACTTACGGCTCAATGCCACTTGCTAACTCCACAGACTTCACGACTGACGGGGACTACAAACTATGTGTCAAAGTGGTGGACTATGCGGGCAATCCCGCTGCTTATGCCAGTAGCGACAACATCGGTCTTAAAACATCGTATCCTACTTTTACCGCACTGGGTTTAGCAGGGGGCGCTGTCGATAGATTCATCAACGCCAGTGAGAAACAACAAGCCACATCCATGGTGGGAGTGCTTAGTGCCACCTATTACGATCATGTAGCCTATACACTTGTAACAAATGCCACGACCTGTGACGGTGCCTTAACCTACGGTGGCGAACCCCTCGGAAATGCTCCAGAGCTTACCAGCGATGGCAGCTATAAAATTTGCGTTAAATTAACAGATAATGCGGGTAATCCGGCGGCTTACGGAGAATCCCTCGCGATCACCCTGAAGACTGTGGCCCCCAGCTTCACCAGTCTATCTCTAGCGAACGGAGCCACGGATCTCTACATCAACGTAGCTGACAAAGCGGCTGCCACCAGTTTAGTAAGCGCCGCTGTTGGAACCGACTTTACTACTGCGACTTACCGACTAGTCACCAGTAACACCACATGCGACAGCGCTCTGACATACGGGAGCATCCCTTTATCTAACAATATTTTATTAAATACGGACGGCAATTATAAGGTCTGCGCTCGTCTAGTCGATAGCGCGGGCAACACCCCAGCTTTCGGACAAAGCGCAGCGTTCACTGTGAAAACAACTTTACCCACCTTCACTTCCCTAGCACTTGCCGGCGATGCTACGGACACATACATCAATCTGGCTGAAAGAAACAACGCGACAGCGCTCGCGAACAATCTCGTCGCATCGAATCACAACGCAGCTGTCTATGCCTTGACTGAAGCAACCACCACATGCGATGCCAACTTAACTTACAGTAGCATGCCAAATTCCGATAGCGGCGACTTTAGTGCCGATGGCTCTTATAAGGTCTGTGTCAAACTAACGGACACAGCGAACAATACCCCTGCCTACGGATCCACGACAACTTTCACGCTCAAGACCGCACTACCGGCATTCACATCGATAGCCCTCAATGGGGTTGCCGCTGATTCCTATATCAACGCTGCCGATCGCTCAAGCACTCAAGACCTTGGAGCTGGTCTCGTTGCAGCAAACAACGATGCCGCAAGTTACAAACTGGTAACTTCCGCCACAGCATGCGACGCAACTCTTGACTACGGCCTGATGCCGACGGGAGCATCGCCAGACTTCGGCAGTGAAGGCAGCTACAAAGTTTGCGTCAAAATAACCGATCATGCACAAAATCCGGCTGCCTTCGGCGCATCGCCGCTGATGACGCTTAAAACCTCCGCCCCATCTTTAACTAGTCTCGCTCTCACTGGTAATGCCGCCGATGGCTTTATCAATGCCTCAGAGAAATTAGGAGGCACGGCGCTCGTCAGCGCAGCTGTGGGCACCGGTTTTAACGTGGCGACCTATAAATTGACCCTAAGCACGACCACTTGCAATGGTAGTTTAACGTACGGGGCAATTCCAAGCGCCAATGCGCCCGAATTCACGGCGGACGACCTCTATAAAGTATGCGTGAAACTTGACGATGCCGCCGCAAACCCATCCGTTTACGGAGAATCTGCCATCATCACGCTCAAAACCACCCTGCCGTCTTTCACGAGTGTCGCGCTCGCTAATGGTGCATCGGACAGCTATATCAACTCCGCCGAGAAAACTGCCAACACAGCCCTCGTGTCCGCTGCATCCTCGCAAAATGCCGACGCCACATCTTACAAGTTGGTGAGTGGCACCACACCTTGCGATAGCAACCTCGCCTACGGTGCGCTACCGACGAGTGATTCCCTAGATTTCGGCAGTGATGGCACCTACAAGGTCTGTGTCAAGGTCACCGACAGCGCTAACAACACTCCAGACTACGGGAGTTCAGTCAGTTTCACTTTGAAAGTAACGCAGCCTAGTTTCAGCTTCCTAGCTATCACCGGTGACGCCGTAGATGGCTATATCAATGCTGCTGACCGGCTGCTGAACAACGACTTGGCGGGTTCGTTGGCAGCTAGTTCCTACAACCAAGCGACCTATAAGTTAGCCTTGAGTTCAGCCACCTGCGGGAATCTGACAGGCTACGGACCAATGCCAACGGGCAATTCAAACGATTTTGGTGCCGACGGCAGCTACAAGGTGTGTGTCAAATTGGACGATAATGCCAACAATCCATCTGTTTACGGCGCCAGTGGGACATTTAACAAAAAAACTACACAGCCCGGATTCCTATCCCTATCTCTCGCAGGCGACGCCAGCGATGGGTACATTAGTTCAACGGAACGCGCGCTCACTAGCGACCTGGCATCCTCGATAGCCGGTGTCAATTACGACCAGGTCACGTATAAACTTGTAAGTACCAGCGTCACATGTGACGGATATCTTACTTACGGAGCGATGCCCAAAGCTAACTCGGGTGATTTCGGTAGCGACGGTAGTTACAAGGTTTGCGCGCGTCTGATCGATAACGCCAACAACACCCCAGCTTATGGTGCAAGTCCGTCGTTTAACTTACGTACCACTGCACCCACAGTAACGTCTCTTACCCTTGCAGGCGCTGCCAGCGATGGCTACGTCAATGCGGCGGAAAGATCGCTAACAACCACTTTGGTCGGGACCCTTACGGCGGCGCAATACGATGCCACCGCTTACTCGTTAGTCACGGCGGCCACCGCATGTGACGGTCAACTCACCTACGGAACAGCGCCGTCTGCTGATTCCCCCCAACTACTGGGCGCAGACGGCAGCTATAAAATCTGCGTCAAAGTCACAGACAACGCTCAGAACCCACCGGGCTACGGAGCTTCAAGCACATTCACACTTAAAGTCAACGGACCGACGTTCACCAGTATTAATCTGGCCAGCAATGCAAGCGATGGCTACATCAATCTGGCGGAGACCTCCCAAGAACAAGAATTGGTATCGGGCCTCGCTGGATCCGGCTACGACACAGCCGAATACAGTCTCGTCACAGCGGCGACCACTTGCTCCGATGGCGCAGTGACCTACGGGGCTGCGGTACCTAAATCGTCATCGCCTGTTTTCACCAGCAACGGATCCTATAAAGTCTGCGTTAAATTAACAGACAACGCCAATAATCCACCGGTTTACAATAGTTCATCTGCAATCACGCTCGATAAATTGCCGCCCGCATTTACAAGTGTTGCACTCAGTGGCAGCGCATCCAACAGTTACATCAACGCATCCGAGAAAGTTCTCTCCACTGCTCTGATCGACGATCCTCAGGGCTCTCAGTTTGATACAGCGGAGTATAAACTCGTCAGCAAAACCACGCCATGCAATGGCACTCTTAGCTTCAGCAGCAGCAAGCCACAAAATGATACCACTGATTTTGGCGTGGACGGCGACTATAAAGTCTGCGTCAAGCTGACGGATGCGGCCGGCAACACCCCAGCATACGGGGAAAGCAACGACATTCACCTAGTCACAACGCTACCAATATTTTACTCTGTATCTCTGGCATCTGGTGACGCCTCCAACTACTACATAAACGCCTCGGAACGACAAAATACGACCGATATAGTGTCTGGACTAGTCACCGAGGACAGCGACTTCGCCACGTACAAACTTGTACCCGATGCGACCACGTGTGATAGCAACCTAAGCTACAGCACTGTTCCAAAAAGTAATTCAGGAGACATTAACGGCGACGGAGACTACAAAGTCTGCGTCAAAGTGGAAGACTTCGCGGGCAACACTCCTGCCTACGGCGCGAGTCAAACCTTCAGTGTCAAGACGAGCACCCCAACCTTTAACACCATCGCTCTGAGAAACGCTGCCGCCGATCAAGCTATCAACCTCGCTGAGAGAAGCCTCACAACTGCACTCGCTGGTTCCCTCAGTGCCTTCTATTACGACAGTGTCGGCTACAAACTGGTAACTAGCGGGACCACTTGCAGTACGGTCACAACCTACGGCGCGACGATACCCGCAGCCAACTCCAATGACTTCAACGGTGATGGCAGCTATAAAATTTGCGTTAAACTCGATGATTTAGCGGGTAACCCGACCACTTACGGTGAATCCAATTACTTTGCGCTCAAGACGACGGCGCCAACGTTCACTTCGATAAGCCTGGCGAGCGTCGTCACTGACGACGGCTACGTGAATGCCGATGACAAAAACCAGGAGACAGCTTTAGTCCTAGTCGATCCGAACACGCCGTTTGGAACAGATTATAATACCGCCGCCTACAAAGTCGCCGAAGCGGGCGTCGCTTGTGATGGCGCACTGACGTATTCAACAGCGGTACCGAAAACAAACAATCAGTACCTCAGTCCTGATGGCAATTTCAAAGTGTGCGTGAAACTAAGCGACACCGCTGGTAACCCGCCTGCCTACGGCGCAACAAGTCAGTTTATCCGGAAAATTACACCGCCAACATTCACTTCACTAGCGCTTGCGAATGAAACGGCTGATGGCTACATCAACGCCAGTGACTACAGCCTTGGTAAAGCGGTAGTAACCACCGTCAGTGGATCGAATTACAATACGGCCCAATATAAAGTCGTAGCCAGTAATGTCACATGCACCACCTCAACCGTCTTTAACGGGAGCATACCCCTCAGTAACGCAGCGGAATTCGGGACCGACCGCGATTATAAGGTTTGCGTGATGCTGACCGACAACGCTAACAATACGCCGCAGATTGGCTACAGTGCCAACTTTGCTCTCAAGCGCAATGCTCCGGTGTTTACGAGTATCAGCCTCGCGAATGATGCCACGGGAGGATACATAAACAGCGGCGAACGATCTAACACAAACAACTTAGTAAACAATCTAAGTGCCTCAGGCCAGAATACGACGCGTTACGCGGTCACCCTATCAAGCAATAATTGTAATACACCACTTAGCTATGACACGGCTGTTCCTAAGAGCAACGCTGGCGTCCTTGGAACCGACGGCATTTATAAAGTCTGCGTTGAACTCACAGATAACGCGGGAAATCCAGCAACTTACGGAAACTCATCGAATTTTACGGTTGATACGGCAGCACCTTCATTGACGCTTTCGTCCACTGCTGGGGCCGACACCAAAGACACCCCCATACCGGTGGCAGCGCATTTCACGGAAGTCGTGACAGGATTCGTCAGCGGTGACATTTCCGTAACTAACGGTAGTTTAGCCAATTTTAATGGCTCGGGCTCAAGTTACACATTTGACGTCACACCTACTGCGAATGGCACGGTCACAGTTAGTGTCACCTCAGCCGTTGCGACGGACGCTGCTGGCAATAGTAATACGGCCGCCACAAATCTAACACGCAATTACGACACTGCGGCACCGAGCGTTTCTTCTGTATCCACGAGCACCGCTAGCGGCAATTATGGATTAGGTTCTACGATTAGTATCGACGTTAATTTCACTGAGGCCGTCAGCGTCACCGGAACACCAACAATCACGCTGAATACGACGCCAACCAACAGGACTGCCAGCTACAGTTCTGGCAGCGGGACCAGCACCCTTACCTTTACCTACACGGTTCAGGCCGGTGACACCGCCGGGCGCTTAGACTACGTAGCCACGAGCAGCCTCAGTGGTACAATCGCTGATTTGGCTGGTAACGCAGCTTCCTTGACCTTACCAGCGACAGCTAGCAATGGTCTTTACAGTACTAATATTGTCGTAGAATCGAGCTTACCATCACCAACCTCTGTCATTGCCACGCAACCCAACGGAGCCTACAGCACTGGTAAAGATATAGACATAGTTGTTAGCTACAGTGACATCATGACTGTGTCCGGAAATCCGCTGCTAGCACTCAACACATCTCCCGCTCAATCGGCAACGTACCAGTCGGGTAGTGGTACGAATAAGCTCACCTTCCGCTACACGGTACAGTCTGGCGACACGGCAGGCATACTGAACTACAGCTCGACTGCCGCTCTGACGCTAAACGGCGGCTCGATCACCGATGCACATGGCACCAATGCCTCACTCACCCTACCGGCAACCGCAGGTGGTAGCGCGCTCGGGGACCTGTCTCAAATCACCATCGATACTACGAGTGCCACCGTTTCCAACGTTAGCTCAACGCTAACGGACGCCACTTATGGTTTAGGTAAAGCTATACCGATCACCGTATCTTTTAGCGAAACCGTTTACGTCACAGGCCAACCACGAATCGAGTTAAACGTGACTCCATCCACGCGCTATGCGGTCTACACATCGGGCTCTGGCACCGGCACCTTAACATTCACATATTTGGTCGAGGGACCGAACACAGCCTCTGGAGATCAGGCCGGAGATCTCAACTATGCATCGACGACGGCTCTATCATTAAATGGAGGCTCGATTAAGGACGATGCTGGTAATGCCGCGACACTCACGCTTCCCGGCACCACGGCAGCCGGATCCTTAGGTACCAATAAAAATATCGCCATCGATTCTCTTCAACCTACGACGTTTGCCATCGAGGCACGGACCTGCTGCAGCGCTAGCCGGATCTACGGCAGAGCCAACGAACTCACGATCACCTTCCCAAGCAGCGTTTCCAACTTCCACACCGTGAACGTGTATAGCGCCGTCGGGGTCACCCCACCCGCTGACTGCACAGGCACGGTCCTCCTAACTGTCGACCCAGCCCTGGTGGTAGCAAATTCCGCAGCGACTATCCGCGACCAATTGGGATCAGCTGGCCAAACCTACAGTTACCGCGTTTGCGCCTTTAATAATGGGAACAACCAAATGGGTACGGCCACATCAGGCAGCGCTACGACTTCCACAGCGCAATTCGCTTTTGTCACCTCATCAACGACCTCAGGCAACATCGGAGGCGTTAGCACTGCCGATAGCACCTGCCAATCTGAGGGAGCCAACTTTGATGACAAACTCTCCTGGGTCGCATTACTGTCTGACGACAGCAAAGAAGCCGCTGGTCGCGCACCAATAGCAGGACCGGTTTACAGCACGCAAGCCTCTCCAGCTCTCGTGGCACACGACTACAGGGACCTCTGGCATGGCGGAGCACTATCTCAGCCCCTGAGCTACGATGCAACTGGCACTCAGCACAGTGGGTCCGCATGGACCGGCAGCACGGCAACGGGTACGCGCTCCGACGCCGCATCGTGCAGTAACTGGTGTTCCGCGTCAGCTTCAGCTAACGGTGCAAGAGGCAATGCTACCACTACCAGCGCTAGTTGGGCCTATAGCGGACTCAGCACTTGTGACAATAGTCAGCGTTTTTACTGTGTCAGTAAGTCACTGCAGCCGCTCACGTCGTTCACGGCATCAACTCCGGAGAACGGCACCGGAGGCGATATCACCGTGGATGTGACATTCCCAGCAAGTACACTTAATTGGACCAAGGCCGAAGTGCGGCGCATGCTAGGCAACACGCCTCCCACCTGCAGTCAGGGCACGGTAATCAAGACCTACGATGGCAGTACGACACCATTCACTTCCGGAAGCTTCACTGATGCCACGGGCAAACCTGGGGCGCTCTATCAGTACACCGTTTGTGTTTACAGTGGACTAAGACTGGCGGCTACTTATATGCGCACCGGATCAGCCGTAAGGGCCCATACATCAACGGCAGCTCACATCATGTTTGTGACGAGTACCAAATACAGCGGCAATCTAGGTGGTCTGAGTGGCTCCCCGAGCGCCACGGACGCTTTGTGTCAAACTCGAGGCGATCTCGTCATTGCCAACTACACTTGGCGAGCTGTCATCGGTGACGATACGTCCAGTGCTGGTACCCGCATCAACTTTATTAGCTCAGGCAACGATGTCCGCAATCTCAACGGCGACCTCATCATCGCTGGATCGTCTGGACTATTTGCTGCCGTTAATTTAAGCAACGCTGTGAGCTACGACGACACCTTTGCACAAACCACTGCTAGAGTGTGGACTGGATCCAATACTGACGGCACCGCAACAGCTAACCACTGTAGCCAATGGGGTTTGAGTAACTCCGGAGACTCGGGGACTTACGGTTCGGCGGGCAGTCTAGTCACAACCTGGCTGTCAAATGCCACGCAGACTTGTGACAAAGAGGCGCGCCTCTACTGTGTGTCAATTGAGGCCGACTAAAATCTACCAAGCGATCGATATTCCAGCGCCACCGTAGCTCGCGATGGTCCGCACGACAAAGCCGCTGGGAACCTCAATGTCCATGCGCGTATCTTCGCGGTACCAAAATCCAAGAAACGACAAATTGATATGGTCACGCTCATGGCCTAATTTAATACCGGGCGCGAATCCGTCAAATCCGATCCGCTGCGACACCGCACTTTGGCCCAAGCGCTTTGTTAATCGCCCGGCCGTGATATCCTGGGCTACCCAACCAGTGGCCACCCATCCGTAACGGATCATTTCTCCGCGAGCCTCGACGCCAAAACTAAATCGGTTCGCAGCGCTAAAGTCTAGAATCTCAATCCCACCGATCTCATTAATTAAGGGAAGCCGTGCGCTAAGCCGCCATCCGCCTATTTTAGGTGCGATGTCTATCCTGTCGAGTAGGATATTAGGCTCAAATATGAAACCGTAGCCAGCGATCAAATGACTCGATTCGTAAAAAAATTGCTGCCCCTGTAGATCTTTACTTACCCGCGGAATACTGTCGTAATAAAGCCTGAACCCTTTCATCGGTCCACTGCGGAGTTCTGTTAAAACTCCCATCATTTTGGCACCGACCAAAAGATCATCACGCCGACTTACGAGCGACTTAGCAAAGCGCAGCCCCACGTACCCCGACGCCGTCGATTGCCGCAAAAGTGAATCTTTAAGTGACTGGCCAGCTTTAAAACTACTCTTGCGGTTTTGCAGTAAAGTTTTATAGCGCTTAGATAAGGCGGATACGATCCTAGTGTATTCGGGCGCCCCAGGACCAATCGGCTTGGCTAGTATCATCGTGCCATTACCTGGTAGCGGCGTAGTTGCATCACTGAAATGCCAGACTTCACCCTCCTCAGTACTCTCAAGTAGGGCCGGCGCCTGCTCTTCTAAGACCCAGCTATTGCCTACTTTGGCCTTAAATAGCTGCAAGCGCGCCGGCGTTTTTAGCCCTCCCACCGCATCGCTGCCAACCTTCAAGTAGCCGCCACTGAGGATCGCATGCGGATCCTCAAACATAGCGACCACAGGCAAACGCACCAGCAGAGCTAAGGCCAGGAGATTCACAAATTCGGGGTCGTGCACAAACTCAACCAGCCAAGGGGAACTCGGCAGTCTCAGACGCCCGACCTCGCCAAGTTGCGACTGAGCATCTCCCGGTGCTCCCACTGAACCTGGATCCACCATGAGGCTGAAGTCAGTGACCTTGTCACCCTCCTCAACCATCAATATCCACGCTGAACTACCCTCAGCTCCACCGATCAAACGGCCATTGGTAAAACATCCAAATTTCGGGAAGAGCCCAAATCCCCACGGTCCCTTGCCTGGTCCAAGTGCAGCACCGACTGCACCACAAGATTTGCCTAATACCTCGGGATCCCCTCGCAAATTAATCGGTTTAGCTTGATCGTTCCAAATTATGCGCAGATAGGAGGTAGGCCAAATTTGATTAGCAGCTTTTGCCTCGCAGGTGAATACGATCGTGAACGCCAGCAAAGTGCTGGCTACATGCAATATTGCGACGTATTTTCTTGTCAAGTTGACCATCATACCAAACGACCGGACGACCGGACGACCAGGGCCACTACTAAAGACAGTTGCTTCATACCTGCGGAATACACGTTGCCCGTGGCAAGATTAAAACATATAATATTATAAACATTATACTTTTTAAGTGCCCTCCCGGCTAGCCACTCCTTCGTAAGTTCAAACAATTAGTCCAAGCGCAGCATGACAACTACATTCAATCGTCACCACGTTATTTTGGTCACGCAAGTCTGCATTACTTGCCTCGGTCTTCTTGCATGTATGCACAAAAAGTCAGCGCAAGACACTGCTAGTGGTACACAAATGAGCGTACCCGGATGGCTCGATCTTAGCACCAGCACGGATGGCAAGACTCGTCAGCAATGCCCATCGCAATTGAGCGATGTCAACGATGAGGTGCAATGCGCGTACAAAGACGCCAGCACGGGGCTCATCTGGAGCAGCCGCGCCCCTGGGCAAGATGGCTTTCGCGAGGCGCGAGAATATCTCACCTGGAGCGAAGCAAAATCTGCGTGTGAAAAGCTAGGCCAATGGAGCGGTATGGATGGCTGGCGCCTACCGACTGAAGCAGAGCTAAACAGCGCATTCCTGACACCGTCGGGTACCATCAGACAATCGGGACTTCTTGGACTGACGGATCGCATAGCTAGCTTCGGCCCGTTTCCGAAATATAGCCTCATCTGGTCATTAAATGAGGACTCCAAAAATGCCAATCAAGCAAAAGCCCTGCTCCGCGGCGGAGGCAATATCAGTATCGGTACCGTAGCTAAGGATATGGCGCGTGGATGGCATTGCGTTCACTCATCGGCCACTGCGATTGAGCCCCAGAGGCAGGTGGCCGAGCCAACCATCCAGCTCACCGAACCGTCACCAGAGCCAAGGACGCAATCGGAGCGACCAAGGTTGCCTCCCATGAAACCTTCCCCGCTCAATGGCGACGAACTAAAAACCTCGTCCATGCTTTCGCAGAGTAGCACGGGGATAGCGGCTCCCAAGTGGACTATCAAGCCTATCAATGATTTCGATCGCCTGAGCTTCATTTTAAACACCACCGACTTACCACCGCCTCAACCCGCGCAAGAGACGCATAAAAGAGAAGTCGCGCGAATCGCTCAGCAGCCTTCAGACGAAACGCTCATGACTCCAGAACTACCGACCAACCTGACGAACCAGAAAAAAACCACTACCTCGCAGCAGGGCTTTGTTAAGGCACTAAGAAACGCCTTCGCCAAATTGGGCGCAGCTCATGCTATCGATGATCGCGGTCGACTCATTCTCAACAAAGCCTCGGGAATACGCTTCCCAAGCGGCGAGGGCAACCTGAGCAAATCAAGCCTGCCGCGAGCAAAGATCATGCTTAGAACCTATGCCGAGGTACTGCTAGCCGAATTGCCTGAATCGGCAACGACAGCACGGTTAGCGGTCATTGGATACTCCGTCCCAAGCCTTAGGATGAACCCCGCCGCAACGCAGCAGGCCAATAAAAAAATTAGTCGGATTCGCGCAGACCTGATCCGCACTCTGATTGCAGACTTCAATATTTGGCCGCCAGATCAAATCAGTATTGACGGCCTAGGCAATATCAACCCGATCGAGCGCAAAGACCATACCGAAGGCGCATGCGGCATTTACGATTGTGAACTAAGTCGCAGAGTAGAAGTAAGCCCTATCTTTAAAGAAACTCAAAAAACTCAGTAGAAAGTCCCGGTGATTGTTTAGCAAAACCAAGTACAACCTAGTCTATTTCACGTGGTTGGCATTAGGACCCACGACGTGGAGCCATGTCGCTGCCGCCGCAGCATTCACTCTCGGGCAAACCTATCTACCACTGGCTCATTGCTCACCGGATATTGAGGAATTCATTGATTACATGAACCCGGTCGACGGAGCGGTTAGCCAAGAAGATTTGAGCTCAAAAATCGCAGAAATAAGCCAAGAGGTTATCGAACACGAGCATAATCTTTCAGACCCAGATGTCACCGGGTACAAGAGGCATGTCAGCCTCATTAAGCTCGGTAATCTATATCTGCAAAAACATGCTCTAATTCAAGAGCAGCGCCATCAGATCTCAGATCGTCTTAGTCGGTGCAGCAAAAAAGACGCCGTTCCTAAACCCCCATATTACGGTAACGCGCCAGAACTCCGCAGCGCACTCTCAACTTTTAGGCGAGCGATTTCGGAATTCCCGGATCTAGCAGGGACTGACGCAGCCTCTTACGGAGTCATTACGAGTTCAGTCCGTGCCATGAATGATAATGCCCCCACACTTTATCAGTTATTCCAAAATCGTTACCCCAAATCAACTTGGATACCGCTCACGCATCTTGCGATGGGCGATTATTTCTACCACCGTCGTGATTGGCCCAGTGCCTTTGCAGCATTAAGTAAAGCTGCCCAATCTAGCAACCGGGTTGCCAAGCCATATGCTTTGTATAAGATTGCCTGGCTACGCATGATCACACTAAGAGGATCACTGGCCGAGCAACAAGTTGAGGTGCAACGATCCATCAGCGAGATGCAACAGGCAGTCACATTTCTCGGACAACAAAAACCAAGAATGTCTCGGTACAATTTAGCCAAGGCATTACTGGCAGACCTTGCGTTTATCTGGGCAGAGCAAAATGACATCGAGCAAGCTGCAAATTACTTCCAAACCGTGGGTGCGACAGCTAGCCTTAAAATCTACTTGAACCGCCTTGCGACGCGGCTAGTTGCCGCCCAAGACCTTGCTGGTGCTGCCAAGGCCTACCTCAGACTTGCGCACGACGATCCCAACAATCCAGACAACGCAGCAGTATATGAGCAGTTACTCGTATGGAGCTACGCGGCAAAAGATCCCGAACGTATCCTAGATACTCTGCGTGATATGGTAGCCCAACACCTTGGCGACAGCGCTTGGCGCCAGAACTTTGAGGGCGAGGATCAGGTTCTCAATGCTAGTCAGCGGGCCGTCGAAAGAGCCCTTAAGAGATATGGCCTCACTTTACTCGAAGACGGCTCCAATACGGGCAATCGCGCCCTGCTTGCCGCAGCGGCAGAAATTTTGGCCATGTATTTGGGACAATTCCCAACCGGTCATTCCGCCTATGACGTCCGTTTCACCTACGCTGCAGCTCTTGCCAAAATCGGGAACCACCGGGACGCTGTGCAGCAGTATTTGCAGGTTGCCAAAAGCAAAACAGATCAAGGTACACACTATCGGGAGGCCTGGCTAAAGGCCATGACCGAGCAACAAATCCTTGTAGCCGTGAATGTCCCCAAAAGGCCGACAGACGGCCCAGCAGAGGCACAAGAATTACCAGCTGAGATCAGACAACTGATGCAGATTATCGATGACTCCCCCATTTTTGTTCCTCACGAATCCGTACAAGCAGCCGCCAAACTACAGGTGGCAGAGCTCATGATCACATACGGGCAACTAGGTCTAGCGGCCGAACGCCTTGGACGTCTGGCTTCAGAGTTCCCAGAGACCACCAGCGGCCAGCTCGCACTGCTGAGACTACTCGAAGATTACCAAAAACAATCGGCCTGGGAAGAAATTATCTTATGGTGTGAACGCTTCGAAGCGACCCTGGCGACCACCCAATCCACGGTGCTGCCCACCGTGTCGGGGCATCTCAGGCGTGCCATGTTAGAGCGGATCAAAAGCACTCTGACTAAGGCGGAATATAAAAACGCAGCCAAACTATCTAAAGCTTTTAATACTAGGTTCCCCAGTGACTCTGAAGAAGAAACAGTGACCTATAACGCCGTGGTTGCCCTACTAAAGGCAGGTCTCTACCTTGATGCAACTCAGTACGCCACTCAATTTATGGCAAAAAAAACCAACGCGGCGTCGAGAGCCAATCTACAGCTTCTGATCGCTGACGCAAACGCCCAAATTTTCAATTTTGCGGAAGCCGTCAGTTGGTATCAGCAGTTTGTGAACTCTTTTCCATCCGATGCTCGAGTGCCTACCGCGCTGTACAATAGCGCCGTCGCCGCCAGAGCGGCCGGCAATCATCAGCAGGCAAGTCTGATGTTTGCGACTTTTGCCCGCAATTTCTCCCATGACCCGAGAGCTGATCTAGCTCTGATGGAAAGCGGCAGGCAGTTACAACCCACCACTATAAGCAATCAGTCGCGACAGAATTACAGTGATATTCTGCAGCCAGACCGTGGTGGGGAGCGTTTAATTGCCGCAAAACCCCCAACACTTAGCCCCGTAGACCTTGAGAATCGCAAAAACTACTGGCAAACCCTCAAAAGGATGTCGCAAAGACATAAGTCAAGAGATCAAAATGGAGCCTTTGCACGTAGCTTGGCCGCATCAATGTTTAACTTAGTATACGAAGAAAGCCTCCCCTTTCTTGGACGCCTCGCCACAAATGTCGAGAAATTTAGCGTAGACATCCGGACCAAAAGCAATGCCATCAAGGGCATTGCTACTGCCCTAGAAGATGTACGCGGCGCAGGTGACACGGAGTTTAGTATCGCTTCCCACATTCTGGAGGCTCGACTCAATGAATCCCTGGCTGCAGGTCTATTCGCTGCCCCAGAGGTAGCTTCTAAGTCACGCGACAATGCAAATACAAAGGACACCTGGGAACAAGAGGCACTGGTCGCGCAGGAAAAAGCTGCGCGCAGTTACACTGCCGCCGCTAAACTTGCCGAATCCACAGCAAATATGTCACCTTGGGCCCGCTTTGCCCGTCAGAAGGTGGCCTCAGGTGCCAAAGGCGGCGAGTTCCGCGAACTCTACGCGCCACCGCTCTTCCTCGCCTATCGCAGTGCAACCGACACCGGGGGAGCCCAGGGCATTCTCTACAGGCTGGACCGCGAGGTGCGCCCCGATCGTCTGGTGGGTATTGCCATACGCGAGCAAAAACAGGCCATCGACACCCTGCGCACCCTGCCAAATGACACCAATGCTAAACTACAGAAATCACTCTCAGAGATAGCCCTAGGCCAAGCACAAAAATCAATACCCGATCTCATGCGAGTCCTCGGCAGTGACCCCAAAAATGCCAATGCCAGAAAGATACTCGCCGCGGCGCATCTACTTACCGGCAATCTCGATGCGGTGGACAGTATTTTGGGAGCTTTCAGTGCCAAGAGTCCAGCCGATAGTGACGCCCTCACGCTCCAGGGCGTGGCTGCGACCTTGCGGGCTGACTACGGTGTAGCTCGCGGCTTTTTTGAAGCTGCGATTGCCACCAACCCTAGTGATGCGGCAGCCTATTTAAACTTAGGTCTACTTTACTTGGAATTTAGGCAATTTGATCAGGCTGAAGCAGCGTTAAATCGCGCTCTCGCCTTGGCCAAGGGTGACGGCACTCCAGCGCTGCACCTGGCAATAGTAAAGTCTATTGAGGGCGATTTGCCGGCAGCATCGGCGCTCCTGGACAAAGCCAAAGAACTGGGCACTGACACCGAAATTCTAGCGTTCAATAGAGCTGCCGTCGCCCTCAAGGTAAAAGAATTTGATTTAGCCCTCGAGTACCTATCCAGATACAAATCCCTCACCAAAACAAGCCCACTGAAACAGCAACGAGCCGACATACTCCGGAGCGCGATAGAGACCGAGAGAGCCATTTACGAATCCCATCATTAACGCCTCCTAGACGCCGTTTTCATTGCAGGTTGAGTGTATGCTAGACGCCATCATACGCTTCTCCCTAAGACACAGACTCACTGTGATCATGGCGACAGCTTTGCTCGTCGCCTACGGTGTCTGGGCAAGTGGAAAACTACCGGTCGATGTGTTCCCAAACCTAAGTCGCCCCACGGTCGTGGTTCTGACCGAAGCACAGGGTCTCGCCCCCGACGAGGTAGAGACCCTGGTGACGACACCTTTGGAAGCGAGCCTGAACGGAACTCCCGGCGTCACCCGCCTAAGGTCGACGAGCGGAATTGGACTATCGATTTGCTACGTCGAGTTTGACTGGGATACCGACATCTACCGCAATCGCCAGCTTGTAGGCGAGCGGCTACAAATAGCCCAAGCGCGTTTACCGCGCGGCGTCCAACCGATTATCGGACCTATCACATCGATTATGGGAGAGATTCAATTTATAGGCTTGCAGCCCAAGGATAACTTGGTCTCCCCAATGGATCTGCGATCATTGGCAGACTGGAATCTTAGGCCTCGCTTGATGGCCATTCCCGGGGTCAGCCAAGTCGTGGTGATGGGTGGCGACGTCAAGCAATATCAAATTCTCGTTTCCACCGACAAATTACAAAAGAAATCTGTGTCGCTAGAAGAGCTACGCCGCGCACTCACGAGCATCAGTGAAAACACCACAGGCGGATTTCTCGATCTCGATGGTCGCGAATATCTGATTAGGCCTCTGGCACGCGTACACCGTGTAGAGGACATCGAAAACTCGCTCGTCGGCCTACACTTTGGTAAGCCAGTGTTGGTTAAAGACGTGGCTACGGTAAAAATTGCGGCAAAAGTCAAACGAGGACTCGCCTCTATTAACGCCGCTCCAGCTGTCATTTTAACAATTCAGAAACAGCCCCAAGCGAGCACTCTAGACTTAACCAAAGCCATTGATAAAGAAATCGATCAAATTCGTCGGACTCTTTCCGACCGGATTGAAATTCAAAATGACCTTTTCAAACAGGCGCATTTTATCCGGGCAGCGATTGATAATGTCCAAGGGGCTCTAAGAGACGGCATCCTCATTGTAGGCGTTGTGGTCTTTATCTTTTTAGTAAATATCCGTACTACCGCCATTACGCTCATCGTGATCCCGGTGTCCTTACTTGTCACCGCGACTGTCTTTTATTACATGGGTATAGGCGTCAACACGATGACCCTAGGTGGCCTAGCTATCGCCATTGGAGAGCTCGTTGATGATGCCATAGTAGATGTCGAAAACGTGGTCCGTCGGCTACGCGAAAATCGCAACCGCCAGCAACCGCGGCACGCCCTGCTGGTGATCTACGAGGCTTCCTCAGAGGTACGCAATTCGATTGTATTCTCGACAGTCATTGTCTGCCTCGTGTTCGCGCCCCTCTTTGCCTTAGGCGGGATCGAGGGACGTCTCTTCATTCCTCTGGGTGTGGCTTACGTCGTGTCTATACTGGCGTCATTAGCAGTGTCCTTAACGCTGACGCCGGTTCTCTGTGCTCTATTTCTGCGGCATGCCACATCCACAGCCATTCAAAATGAGAGCTTGGTCGCCCAGCGCTTGAAACAGTTTGGGCGGAAAGTGATGGACATCGCACTCCCGCATCCCTACCTCGTGATATCCATGATGGCTCTACTTATGGGTATAAGCCTTAGCTTGCTGCCGCAAATGGGACGCAACTTTCTACCGAAGTTCAATGAATCCACTGCTACCATTGGCCTCGCTGCCACTCCCGGTATTTCTCTCGCTAGCTCTGACGCCAAAGGAATTGAGGCAGAAAATGCTATTCTATCGGTACCCGAGGTTAAATCTACAGTAAGGCGCACCGGACGGGCCGAGATGGATGAGCACGCGGAGGGCATTCATTGGAGCGAAATTGACGTCGATTTCCATCCAAGCGGCCGCAGCCGACCTGTCGTCCTAGATGAGATCCGGACCAGACTTGAATCGATCAAGGACGTCTACGTCAATATCGGTCAGCCCATCAGTCATCGACTCGATCACATACTGTCGGGAGTTCGAGCCGAGCTAGCCTTGAAAGTATTTGGTCCAGATCTTGCGGAATTGCGACGTCTTGGCGGCGAAATTCAAGATGTCATCTCAGGAATTAAAGGTCTAGTGGATCTTCAACCTGAACCCCTGGCACTGATCCCCCAGCTAAAAATTGCAGTCGACCGCAACCAAAGCAATATTTATGCGATAAAAGCCGGTGGTCTAGCAAGCGACCTTGAGTTAGCCCTCCGCGGCGAGACTGCGAGTACAGTACTAGAAGATCAACGAGCCTACGATATTTTCATGCGCCTTGACGACCATTCGCGCGCATCACCCGAAAAAATAGGCGCTACCCTAGTCAAATTCATGCCCAATGGGGAACCTGTCCGACTTGCCGATGTTGCCGCAATTTACAAAGGCACCGGACCCAACATGATCAACAGGGAAAACATGCAACGACGGATCGTCATAGCTGCGAATACAGACAATAGAGATATCGGCAGTGTCGCCTCAGAGGTCCTGACCGCCGTAGAGAATGCCGTTAAGATACCGAGTGGATACTACCTCAGACTGGATGGTCAATTTGCGAATCAAATAGATGCAGCTAGACGCATCAAAGTACTTGCGACTCTAGCGCTGATTGCGATTTTTCTTGTGCTGTATTTTCACTTCCACTCAATTATTCTGGCGCTCCAAGTCATGCTCAACATCCCTCTAGCATTTATCGGCAGCACGATAGCCATCTACCTGACCGATCGCACCATCTCAGTCGCAACCCTCATAGCACTCGTCACATTATGCGGCATTGCTTCCCGTAATGGCATTATGATGATCACCCACTACTTACATCTGATCGTTGAGGAAAAAATGACCTTCGGCCGCGATCTTGTCGTCCGCGGGACACAGGAGCGCCTGATCCCAGTGCTGATGACCGCGTCGACAGCCACACTGGCATTGCTACCCCTACTCGCAGCAAAGGGGTCCCCTGGCAAAGAGATACTCTACCCAGTAGCCGTGGTAATCATCGGAGGACTCAGTACTTCGACCTTACTAGACCTAGTAGTGACACCGACTATTTTCCTTAAGTTTGGACGGTCGGGTGTCCAAGCCTATTTAAAAAATCGCCATGAGCGAGAAGAGGAGATTCTAACATGAGATCCTATGCTTCACTTGTGCTTGTGACTGCCTTTGCTACCACGCGTTTGTTGGCCCATGAAGGCGGGCACCACCCAGCTGTGACGGACGGCGGACACTATGGTGGGCTCGTAACCGAATTAACAGCAAAGCACGAGGCGCACGATCATGATAGTGACCACAATCACAAACATGTTCACAGTCACTCACATGAGCATGAGTCAAAATCCAAATTCAAAGCCGAGTTAGTCAGAGCCACCGACCGCACCGTTCACCTTTACATTTACAATGATGCGATGAACCCTCTCGATCCCAAAAAACTCGGAAACGAAGTTAAAGCCACACTCGCACAGGGCAGCGGTAAGAAGACTAAGAGGGAGATGTTCTCGCTCAAATTTAACGGCAAGAGTTATATGGGAGTGAGCCCCACAATCATCCAGAAACCGTACGCCATGGAATTCATGGTACCTATCGAGGGACAGGAGCAGCAAGCATCGTTCACGAATCTTGATTGATCTCGCTTATTTTACTGATTGATCGCAAAGCAAGCTATGATTTTCAAATTATCATTACCAATATTGCTGATCTTTGCCGCAAACGCACCAGCGTATGCAGAAATCATCACATTTAATGATCTTCCTGCTTTAGTCCAAGCGAATAACCGCCTCATCAAAGCAGCAAGTAGCAACTTAGTGGCGTTCAAAGAGCGAACACCTTTTCTCACACAGTCTTTTCTACCGAACTTCACGGCGAGTACCGGCCGTCAGGTAGGCGAAAAGAGCTCTACTACTGACTTCGCGGCTGGTCAGTCATACCGCTTGGAGGCAAGTCTCAATTTATACAATGGCGGCAGGGACCAGCTTGAAGAACAGGTGCGCGAAGACGCGCATGAAGTCGCGCACGCCGAGCTCACTAGAGAGTCAGCTCTACAGTTGCTAGCAGCGCGACGTTATTTCTGGCAAATCGTTGGGCTCAAATCCTTGATGGATCTCTACGACGAGGCTATTTCTGCAACGCAAAAATATGGGATAGCTGCCAAACGACGCATCGACCACGGAATTGCAACACAGTCCGATCTTATCCAGTTTGAGCTACACGGTGACACCCTTCTGCAGGACCGCAAGCGCCTAATGCTCGAACTAGACATAGCCAAAAGTCAGCTAGCCGTACTCATTGGCTCCCAGGACCATGTCGGCCTCGACGTCAACGGCACCCTCACCCATCCCTCTCATGCCCCAGTTGACCTATCGGAAAGCCATCTCGCGACGAATCCCGACATCCACGTTTTTAAAGGGCGGATAGACTCCCTGCGACATCAGGCCACGCAGCTAAGCAGTTCGATCCATCCACAATTCGATCTCTTTTCTGACTACGGTCAACCCACATACGTCGGGAGTGGCGGCAACAATCAGAGAGAGTGGCTCCTTGGCTTGCGCCTTAGGTTCGATCTGGCTGACGCACTGACTGATCGCCGCGAGAGTAAAGCTAGACTTGCCCAGGCCTACGCCACGGAACTTAGACTAGAGGATCACAAAGCCAAGCTCACGGCCTTTGTTCATGAGTTAAAGTCAGAACTACCTCTCAGACACGAGCTACTGCACGACGCTGCCAAAAATCAGGAGCGTTCCGAAGCGCTTTTGAAGCTTGTAGCCGATGAGTATAACCGGGGCATCCGTAATGCGGCCGAGTTACTTTCGGCTGCTGAGCAACGCCTGGGAGCTCGTCGGCGCCTGATCGAGCAAACGCGAGACTTTTACCTAACCGAGGCTCAGCTGACGTCTCTGAGTGGGACCTGAGCAAGCCGCCTCCGCATGGGACATTTTTTGCATAACCTAGGGGTGTGGCGCCCACCGCGCCACAGAAGCCGCGCCGCTCAGTCAATCGCCAGCAAAACTAGCGGCAAATATCTAACAAGTGTCAAATATTTTGACACCCACCGCCCCCAGTGAAGGAGTTCCCCATGAGTGACAAGATCATCAGCATTAACACCGAAGCGCTCAAGGACAAGGCCACGAGTTTAGCTAAAAGCGCCGCCTCAGCTACCCGCGAGCGGATAAGCTCGGCTACTAGCCTCATCTCGGAAAAAACCAAAGACGCTAGAGAAAAAGCCTTGGACAAAGTCCTGAGTCGCGGCATCGCCATCTCCGAGAAGCAACTCAAGGCCCTTAAGCAAGCTAAGTCTAAACTTAGCTAATGTAGCTTAAACAAAAAAGAGACCGTCGACTGGCCGACGGTCTTCTTTTTTTGTGAGTCAGGTGATTCAGTTAAGAACGGTGGACGTCTCAACTAGAGGCTGCTGGCTACTACTCCCCGGCAAACTCAACTCTGGTTGCCAGATCTCAGCCAAGACCTGAGCGGCTTCCGCCTTGGCAGCTAGAACACGACTGCCGTCAAAAGGAGGTATGGCCGTACCACCAAGGCTAATGGTGTTAATTTGGTCGATACCGATGAACCTGAAGATGTCTTCTAGGTACCTGCTCCCATGATTGAGCAAAAGGCCTGGGCCGTCATTGTAGAACCCACCACTCGACTGCACGATGACCAGCTTCTTCCCTGTTCCGGCCAATAGCCCAACAGGTCCCGCTGCGGTGTAGCGAAAGGTTTTACCTGGCACGACGATGTTATCGACGTAGGCCTTAAGCAGCGGTGGTACGCCGAAGTTCCAGAGCGGCAGGCTGACGATATAGCGATCGTACTGCAAAAATTTATCAACCTCGGCGCCCACTTTAGCGAGTGATGCCGACTCTTCCACCGTGAGCGCTGCCTGCTGTTGCATCTTACGCAGTGCACTCAAGTAAGTAGCGTCTAGAATAAAGGGGGTATCGTTGTAAAGATCACGGACGTCAACGGTGACGTCCTCTTGTTTCTTTTGCAGCTCGGCTAGCATGAATTCAGCTACTTGCCGACTCGATGATTGGTCTGCAGGGTTAGGACTGCCGACGATATAAAGCACTTTGGTCATGGGACACCTCCTCAAGGTTCCCAGGGACCTAGCACACTCGGAGCAGGGGCTGCAAGCTGGGCGGTATTACGATGTTACGGCTTGAACGAAGCCAGATAACATGCTAATTTTACGACGGATATCGACCTTCAATCGGGCGTCTGCTGGGAGCTTGGCACAGGAAATGTCGATCCTAGCGGCACGACCTGGCTGAGACGCAGATGATCTATCACCCCGTTAAAATATCCATACGGAGAGCGACCGTCAGCTCCGATCCGCAGTGGTGCGGCCGTCGCGTTGATACGCGCTGTGCCAACTACCCCAACCGTTTGGCTACCAACAAGCTGGCCGTTGACGTAAAACTTCACGTTACCAGCATCCCAAGTCATGGCCACGTGATGGAAGTTTGCGCCTGTGAGAAAATCAAATGAAGTGGTTGCTAATTTCTCCGTCAACGACGTACTGCCACTTGGCGCAACCGTAAAACACAGCCTGAGATTTTGTGATGGATTCGAGGTTCTCTTCAAACTAAAACGCCATCCATAATTACCGCTCGGATCCCCGTTTTTTGATGCGATCACATAATGGTAGTTCTTCGCCGGAACTGTGCTTAGTTTAACAAAGGCATCAATTGCCATTTTAGCAGCAAATAAGTCCTGGGATTGATTGTCGGGTGCGACTAGATGCTGTGATGCACTAGCAGTAAATTGCGCACCGTAGCCAAACTTACCAAGTACATTAAAGGTAGGAGTTGCCGTTCCCGATTGGGATGCATCATTATGCTCCGATCCTGGGAAGAGCGAGCTATCAAGGCCGATAGGACTCCCGGAATCAAAGTTATAAAAGGCTACCGTTTTGTAAGAGGCTTGGTTCCAAGTGACTGAGCCAGGAGTCCCGACGTTGCCAGCTAAATCTGTGCTGCGGACGTAAACGGTACGGGTGCCATTTTGCGTAGTAGTATAGCTAAAAGGAGACGTACAGGTTTGATAGGCAGCTCCGTCCAGACTGCACTGACTGGTCGCTCCCGCTTCACTCGTGAATGAGACCGTGGCCGTTGCATTGAGGTTAGGGTTAGCGGTCACAAGACTCACCGCGGTCGCTGGAGCTTGAGTATCGCGAGTCCAGTTCACACTCACCGGGCTCGAGTAGTAACCATTACGCTCCTGACTTACATCAAGTGCATAGGGACCATCGATGGTCTTACGTACGATAAACGCATAGGATCCATTCGAGCCACAGGCCTGAGTCAAGGAGCCTGCCGGAGCGCTAATCTCGCTACCCAGCACCTGCCCCCCTAGGACGACGTTGACCCCGGGAGTGCAACCACCGGCAATAGTGAGCTCCGAAGTTGCCGTAAGCACGTTTGCCGTGCTCGGTGCCGTGACAGTCGGGGGTGGCGGCAGCGACGTATCGACCAGCCACGTAAACGCCGATCCTGTCGATGTGTTCATGGCCCGGTCTTTTTGCTTCAGGACGTAACTGTAGGTGCCACTCGTCGTGGCCGTGAGGTTCAGCTGGTAGGCACCAGCAACGCAAGTTGTTGGTGTCGCCGAAGATCCTTCAACATACACCTGTGTACCCGTCTCACAGGCACCCACAATTGTCAGTTGTCCACCACCGTTGGTGAATGGATTTTGGCTAGGACTGGTAATAGTGACAATCGCTGGCACGAGTCTATCGACTGTCCAGTCTACCGATACGGAGGATGAATCCCCTCGGGTGGGAGGATCCGCAGAATCTGCCTGCATCAAGTTAAGTACATAGTGGCCGTCGCTAGACTTGCTGACGGTGAAGCTAAACGTAGAGGTTTGACAAGTCTGTGTCAGCGCACCACTCGGCGAAGTGACTTCACTTGCCGTAATGTCACCGGAGAGATTCACAATGAAACCATTCGTGCAGCTCCCGGACACAACCAAGGTATTGGATGATGTCCAGATCGGACTTAAGTTCGGGGATGACAGCACCGGCGTCGGCAGCATCGTCGTATCTTTAGTCCAGGTGACGGCGCTTGCGGCTGATTGGTTGCCAGCACGATCGGATTGAGTCAGCGTGATAGTGTAGGATCCGTCTGTGGACTGCGGGATTGACGCCGCAAATTCGCCAGCGTCTGTGCATGCACCCGATCCAGTGTTAGCGCCACTCCAAGTACCACTCGATGTACCACTCCAGTTGACTGTACTACCGCGCTCGCACTGCACCACTAAAGCAAGTGCGGCGTCACCGGAGCTAACCGCCGCCCCAGCCGGCGTCACCACGCTTGGCGCCAAGGGAGGGATATTGTCAATGATCCAGGTCAGAGCCACGGGCGCGGAAACCGAAGATGTACTCGGATCAGATTGACTTACTTGGAGATCATAAACGCCATCCAGCGACTTGCTCAGCGCGAAACTGTAACTGCCGGACACACACGTTCGGCTCAGGGCCTGCGAAGGATCACTAACCTCTGATGCCGTGACGGCTCCACTAAGAGTCACGGTCGCGTTGGACATACAGCTGCCACTAATCATCAGACTACGAGTCCGGCTATAGAACATGCTGCTCGCCGGACTCTGTATTGCTGGCGGTGACATCACCGATGCACTGCGCACCCACTGGAAGCTCGTCGCAGCAGATAGATTTCCAGCGGCATCAGTCTGACTTAGCGTGTAGTTGTAGGTTCCATCACTGGCTTTTGTGGAATTGAAACTAAACTGCCCGGCACTACAACTAATTGCCATGCTGTCGGCCCCAGAGAGATTCACTTGAGCACCTGGTTCACAAGCGCCCCCCAAGCTGAGACTTGAAGCGCTATCGTAAAATGGCGACTGGCTAGGCTGACTGACGACGGGAGGACTGGGCGGCGCCGTGTCGCGGATCCATGTCACCTGGACGCCAGTCGAGTCCAGCTGCGTTTGCGGGTCGCGCTGCATAACAGAGACTGTGTAGGCACTATCGGTCGTCTTACTGAAACTAAAGCTAAAAACTCCGGCGACGCAGTTGGCGACATTGTTCCCAGCCGTTGGTGCGCTGACGTCCTGAGCGCCTACATGCCCACCGATAACGACTTGCAGGCCGTTATCGCAGGTTCCTGCTAAAGTAAACGCGTTAGTGTTTGAAGACGACGTGCTGGTCCCGGGTTGAGTAATGACCGGCGGATTGGGCGGCGACGCTGGTGAGGACACCGGTGGCGTTACTTGCCCACCAGGCGCGGCTATGGTCCACGAGAAATCAACAGGTAATGAAAAAGGCACCACACCCAGGAGTCCCTGCGCAAATTGCAACCTGAACGTGCCTGCGGCGCTTTTATTGATCTCAAATGCAAAGGCATCCGCAACGCATGGCTGGTAGAGCGCACCAGAGCTCGGCCACTGAACCTCGCTATTACTGACGTCCCCGGTTAAAACCACGTCCAGCCCGCTGACACACGATCCCTCAAACCTGAGAGGCTGTAGGCCGGTGGTCACGCTAGTTCCCTGGGGCGCAAGGATGGCTATCGATGGTGTCGCTGGGAGGTCCCCGCTACCAAAAGATCCCCCACCGCTGCCACCACCACCCGCGTAAATTTCGGTTCCCGAGTCCCTATTGGATTGATCAGACTCTTCGGTGTTGCCCTTGTCTTTTTTACAGGCACCGACCAATAGCCCTGCGGTCAGAGCCATAGTGCCCAGGTCATTCCATAGGTTGTACCTTAGGTACCCGTGCAAGTTCGCCATGGTTTACCCCTGATTGTCTGAAGATATGGTCGGCAAACCGCGATAAAACTTGAGAATTCGATTAAAAACCAGTTATATCAGGTTGTTACGCGTTCTTAATGAGCGGCTAAAAAAGGCCGTAGTCTAGGTTTTACGGAATATGGAACAAGGTGCAGCGGTACGGCTGACCGTCGTAGCCGTCCCAACTGTGCATGATATTAATGTTAGTCGACGTGTAACTTATAAAGTGGTTGTTAACTTCCCAGCCGAATACAACATAGCCGATGCCATTTTGGTAAATCGAGCACGAGACGGATACGATTTTTTGCCAATCAACTCCGTGCGCAAATGTGGTTGAATTGGTTCCTGAAGTGCCTGTAAATACTTTCCACTTTATACCTGCATCACCAGTGGAAATGTAGCCATTGACATGCAACGCTTGCTGCGGAGATGCGGTGCCTATTCCGACGTAGCCAGAATTTGTTATCAACATTTTTGTATCTGCATACGAATTGGTCGCAAAACCGATCGCATCTGAGGACAAAAGCTCAAGGCGTCCAATCCAACGGCTTATGTATCCCGTCGAACCGTCGATGCCGTTATCTAATTTGATTTGAGCTTGTTGGCCAGCAACACTACCACCGATATGTAATGAGGATCCTGGACTTGTTGTTCCAATTCCGACGTTGCCGGTTGTGTCAAATACTGCGCGACCGATGCCTGCAGTGGCGTCGTGTATAATGAGCTTGCCAGACCAGCTTTTGATATCCCATCTTCGCAAAGCACCGCCGGAACCATCGCCTTCAACTACGGAAAATCCTGGATTTCCACCTGGTGAGCTCAGTCCAAGCACAGATCCATTAGGGGTTCCTGCCGGAGTGAAAAAAGAGTTGCCCGTGATTACTAGTCCAGCTGATCCTCGGATTGCGCCACCCACTACATCTAGTAACGATCCTGGAGATGTGGTCCCAATCCCGACGTTGCCGACGGAACTCGTGCCGTTATGTGCAAGAATCACGTTGCCGTTTGAAGCTGCCGATCCTGTGCCAGGGCCGCCATAAGCATAAACGTTGCCACCACTGTTTGCTGCGGTGACACCGTAGCCGGTGCCTCCGGTAAGGTATAGCGATCCACCGTTTTGCCCATTTACACCGCTCTGCTGAGCTGTACCCGATCTGATGGTTAGACTGTTGCCAGCTGTGTTGCTCGTAGTAGTTGCGACACTAATCGTTCGATTAGCGCCTTGTGACATCATGATGTTACCGGTCACTTCGAGTGTGCTTGCCGGCGCCGTCGTCCCAATCCCGACGTTGCCGGATGTGTCGATACGCATGCGCTCGATCTGGGTGGATCCAGTGCCGAAGATCAGTGGGAATGCCTTACCAGTACCGTTCTTCGACGATGAAATGAATGCGAAGTCGCTCGTTCCGAGGCCGCTTACATTAGAGCCAGCACGATCGATGCCCAGTAAGAGATATCCAGCGTTGCTCTGGTCCGGTCCATCGTATGCAACAAACCCAGCGGTGCCGTTGGCAGAGTTTGTATTCGCTTGAATCAACGTTCGAGCTGGGCCGACCACTTGCAGAGCCCGGCTCGGACTCGTGGTCCCAATCCCGACGTTGCCGCCAAGTGTTGTCTATTTAGGTTAGCTTGGTATATACTTGGTATATAAGGGGGAATAGATGCTAATCGATGCGAGCAAAGCGGTTAAGGACAAGCTCCGGAACACTCATGACGTTGATTGGACCGAAGTCGAGGAAGCATTCTTTACATCCGCGCCTCCTTATCTGCTGGATATGCGTCCGCAGCATAAGACGAAGCCACCGACCCAATACTTCATCGCCGAGACTTTTGATGAAAGGTTGCTCAAGGTTTGCTTCACAATTAAAGATGGAACAATCTGGGTCAAATCAGCCTTTGATCCCGAAGAAGCCGACATCATTAGATTCCTAAAGGATGGGGGAAAGATCGGATGCCTGTGAAAAAGAAGAAAGATGATCAAGCCATTGAAATTATCGCCGAGTGGAAGGCATCCAGGCCAGACCTAAAGGAAAAGGCTAAGCGAGTGCGCAAGCAACGAAATCATCAAAAAGGCATTTATATCAAATTTCCCGAGGACCTCCTGGAGAAGATTCAGGAACTCGCACAGCAAAAGCACATCGGCTATCAAACTTATTTAAAGTTTATAATCAGTGAACACATTGAGCGACTTGAGAAAAAATCAGCAAGACGATCATGAAAGAGTATCGTTGCAATCACGCTGCTCTTTTTGACATACTGCCGCTTACCTTGGACAGCCGTCTTAATTATGGATAAGAACACATACTGCCGCTTACCTTGGACAGCCGTCTTAATTGTGGATAAGAACACCTAGAGCAACGACTTGATGTAGTACACGAAACTACGGCCAAGATTAGTCGTCCCTATCATCAGCCCCAACCTTTTCCGCAACTCCGCCTCAGCGACACATCGGCGCATCGGGGAATTGGCTGCATAGGAACGCCTTAAGCTGTGCGGATTCGGCTTCAGCATTCTCAGCTCGACGTTGAAGGTCTGCGATTTGCGCATCTTTTATTGCTGAAAGTGTAACTATTGCTTCAAACCTTAGATCAATTTTATTTTTCAGATCTTTTATCGCTTCAATCAGAATCGGAATGATTTCTGTATATTTTACTCCCAAGATGCCTTCATGCTCCGATACTGCCTCAGGTAAGACCCTTTGGACGTCCTGAGCTATGACTCCGACCCGGCGCGGGTCAGTGTCGGCATCAGTTTTGTATTGGTAAGTAAGCCCACGGAGCTGTAAAGTTTTTTCCAGCGCATCAGAAATGGGTGAGAAATTCTTTTTGAGCCTGATATCAGAGGTTGAGGACCATGTGTTGCCGCCGTTGCCCAACCACACACCAACATTATTTTGATTGTAAACTAATAAGGAGTTGCCTGAGTTTGGGCCAATCTGCCAATAGGCTCCCGCCGTGCTGGCGTTATTTCTCAATCGCAATGGTATCGTGGAGTCTTGGACTTCTAGAGCAGCAGTAGGTGAGGTTGTCCCAATCCCGACGTTGCCAGCCACAACTAACCCATTCGATGGCGCCGAAGTAGCAGCGCTGTAACCAATAGCAGCTCCCCCGTTTACTTGGAGCTTGGATCCTGGTGACGTGGTAGCGATGCCGACGTTGCCAGCCACAACTAACCCATTCGATGGCGCCGAAGTAGCAGCGCTGTAACCAATAGCAGCTCCCCCGTTTACTTGGAGCTTGGATCCTGGTGACGTGGTAGCGATGCCGACGTTGCTCCCAAAATAATTCCTGGCATCGGTATCTGCCTGGTATACGGCATAGTAATTGCCTACGGAACCACCACCATAAGCACCTGATAGATAAAGCGCATAGCTAGTGTTGATCGTCCCGCCTTGATGATAGGGGACGACTCGTATCCCCGCCGCCACATTCGTGGTGCCTGTGGTTAAGGTCGTGTGTCCGTAGATTGCATTAACTCCATAAAGGGAACTCAGGGATCCGGCATCCGAGGCAGAGGTGCGCCTCGCCTGCGGGTAGAGGCTAATCACCGTACCGGTCGATGATGCTCCACTTGCCACAATCGGCGCCACGGCTGTTGTTAAGTTATAGGCACTGAAGTTTCCTGAGTTATTGACGTAAAGGTTGGTGTTGAAATTTCCTGATTCGTTGGCCCCCGCGTCAGTTGCCGTCGACTGAGACTGTAACATGGCGTTCGGATTGTGAGTGCCAATGCCCACTGCTCCGGCGCTGGTGAATCTGACTTTTTCGTCCCATCCTGCCAATTGGGCACCCGTTGCGGTTCCCAAAGCCAGATACCCCGAATAACTGAGGTTGGCACCAGTGCTATTGGTAGCCAGACCTGCTATCTGGCCGCTCGCTCCACGATCGACAAAAATTTCCGGGTAGTTTGAAGCCTTATAAATGTGCAAAGGAGCTGAAGGCGATGTGGTGCCAATCCCGACGTTGCCGTTGGAATCGATCCTCATTCTCTCGGTGCCTGAGTTGGTGCTCGTTGTCGCACCAGTGAAGAATCTCAGCGAGGTTATCGCATTGACCTGTGTGGATCCGCCGCCAATATTCAAAATATTGTCCGTACTCGTAGAGTCACCTATAAGCACGCCAATAGGGGTATTTGCAATGCTATAACTCGGCATGGCAGCCCGAAAATATTTTCGTGATGCATCGGTCCTTGTATTAGAATTCTGATCCGAGCCGATCAAAAGAGCGTAGCCCCCAGTATCCGGATTCGTGACATCAAGTTTCGCGACCGGCGCCGTCGTCCCAATCCCGACGTTGCCAGCCACAACTAACCCATTCGATGGCGCCGAAGTAGCAGCGCTGTAACCAATAGCAGCTCCCCCGTTTACTTGGAGCTTGGATCCTGGTGACGTGGTAGCGATGCCGACATTTCCACTAAAATATCCATTACCACCGGATATTGGCCCAGTGACGCTAATGACTGACGCACCATTAATCGTCGCAGCTGATATGATCGGCGATGCTAGGGTCTTGTTACTCAGCGTCTCCACTGCATTCTGAGTTACTACGACTCCACTCGACGGAAAAGTAGCTGATGAAACGACTCCAGTGCCACCGACAGAGGTCGGGAGCACGCCAGTCACAGCCGCCGCCTGCGATAAATCAATAGCTCCAAATGTTGGCGTACCACCGCCACTCGGCACGACTAAGCTTTGGTACGCAGCTCCCGCTGCGGTGGATAAAAGATTCCCGCCGCTATTACCGATGAGGACGCCGTTATTGGTGAAGCTAGACGCTCCGGTACCACCATTGCCCACAGGCACAATACCAGAACCGATAATCGACGCTGGAAGTGACGGAATATCAGCAAGCGCGAGCGCACCACCGTAATAGATACGACCCTTCGCATCAGTAGCGACCTTGGTGTAAGTTCCAGAGGCAACGCCAGTCGCTGTTAGTGTGGGATTTGGAAAGTTACCCGTTAAGTCGCCACTAGCAGCACCAGTCGGTGCTAGTCCCGAAGCCCAAGATAAAGCTCCGGAGCCATTAGTAACCAAAGCCTGACCGCTAGACCCGTCACTCGCTGGTAAGGTCCACGAGGTTGAGGCAGCTAAAGTGTCGGGTGCTCTCAACGCTACAAAGTTAGTCGTACCCTTATCGTGCATCACCAGTTTGTTGCCTGTAACACCGTTACCACTGATCGTAACATCGCCATTAAACTGGCCGGAAGCCGCAGTTACAGTGCCAGTCGTGTTAACCACCGTCGAGCCGGTGATAAGCGACGCACCACTCATAGTCCCTGCATTGACGATGGGCGAAGCCAAAGTCTTATTACTCAATGTCTCCATTGCACTTTGTGTCACCACCACACCAGTGGCTGGAAACGTCGCCGTCGAGCTTACACCCGTGCCACCCGCTGATGCTGGGAGTACACCAGTCACAGCCGCTGCTTGCGATAAGTTGATCGCTCCAAACGACGGCGTCCCACCACCACTCGATACGACTAAGCTCTGGTACGCAGCACCCGCAGCCGTGGACAAAAGATTACCGCTGCTATTGCCCAATACGACGCCGTTATTGGTAAAGCTAGAGGCTCCGGTACCACCGTTACTCACAGGCACGATACCAGAGCCGATAATCGACGCGGGAAGTGAGGGAATATCGGCAACCGCGAGTGCGCCACCGGAGTATACGCGCCCCTTCGCATCAGTCGCGATTTTAGTGTAAGTCCCAGCTGCTACGCCAGTCGCGGTCAGGGTGGGATTTGGGAAATTTCCAGTCAAGTCTCCACCAGCAACGCCTGTTGGTGCGAGACCCGAAGCCCAAGATAAAGCTCCGGAGCCATTGGTGATCAATGCCTGACCGCTAGTCCCATCAGTCGCTGGTAAGGTCCAGGAGGTCGAGGATGCTAATGTATCCGGAGCTCTCAACGCTACAAAGTTAGTCGTACCATTATCGTGCATCACCAGCTTGTTGCCAGTGACACCGTTGCCACTAATCGTGACATCACCATTAAATTGGCCGGCAGCCGCAGTTACAGTGCCAGTCGTGTTAACCACCGTAGAGCCGGTGATAAGCGATGCACCACTCATAGTACCTGCATTCACAACGGGCGAGGCCAAAGTTTTATTACTCAATGTCTCTGATGCACTTTGCGTCACCACCACACCAGAGGTCGGGAATGTTGCCGTCGAGCTAATCCCAATACCACCGGCCGTAGTCGATAGCACTCCAGTCACAGCCGCCGCCTGCGATAAATCAATAGCTCCAAATGAGGGCACGCCGCCCCCACTCGGGACGACTAAGCTCTGGTGGGCAGCTCCCGCAGCAGTGGACAAAAGATTGCCACTGCTATTCCCAAGTACCACACCGTTATTAGTGAAACTTGAAGCCCCTGTACCACCGTTACTGACTGGCAGGACACCACTGGTGATACTCGATGCTGGTAGCGGCGGGATGTCACTGACTGAGAGTGTCGCGCCTAAGTAAACGCGGCCTTTTGCATCCGTCACCACCTTCGTGTACGTCCCAGCTGCCACACCTGTGTTGGATAGAGTGGCCGCTGCACTGCCAGGACCTGCAGCCGTGACGTCGCCGGTGAGTCCGCTTAAATAACTGCCTGCTGCCTGCTTGCCACTAAATGCCTGGTAATCCGTGTTAGAGATCAGACCAGCTGTCACCGTGGCACCAGCCGATGCCAGAGGGATACTCAGCGTATGGATATTCGCGGTTGAGTTAATTGCCGGTGCTGTACCGCTACTTGTGACCGTAAAGGTCTGGCTGTTACCCGTCTGGCCGTTGAGACTGGAGAGACCTGAGCCTGATACACCTAGGGATCGTGACTGCGTGCCGTCCCAGAATTTAATTTGATTAGAGCTGGAGTTGTACCAGGTCTTACCCACGTCGGGGGAGCCGGTG
>Ga0194132_10000416_pt1 | contig 87392 bp, 85 predicted proteins | sample TA2KigOf80mmetaG_FD_148612 | JGI IMG/M metagenome (GOLD analysis project Ga0194132, IMG submission 148612) | Freshwater microbial communities from Lake Tanganyika, Tanzania - TA2015054 Kigoma Offshore 80m | ecosystem: Environmental > Aquatic > Freshwater > Lake | place: Tanzania: Lake... | reverse complement strand
GGTGGCGGCATGCCCGGAGGCATGGGGGACATGGACTTCTGATCGTCGAGACCGCCCGATTCGGGTCGGGCGGTCCTGTCGCATCCATCGGAGCGCACAGTCGAACGGGTTCGGCCGGGAACTCCACCCCGTACACTCACCCCATGGGTGGTCGACCGATCGAGCGGGTGCTCGCCGCCCGCATCGAGCCCGGCGTCTCCCCGGGCCGACGCCCCGGCCGTCAGCCCGAGGAGGTCCTCGTCGAGGAGCCCCTCGAGTTGCGAGTCGACGGTGTGCTGGTGGCCACCACGATGCGCACTCCCGGCCACGACTTCGAGTTGGCCGCAGGGTGGGCTCTGGCCGAGGGTCTCCTGGGTCCAGTGGAGTCGGCCGCCCCGATCACTGACATCCGCTACTGCGCCACGGGTTCCGCTGTCGATACCGGATTCAACACGGTGTCGGTGACCACATCGGGCGCCGGACCGGTGGGTACGCCCCGTCTCGGAACCGTCTCGTCCTCCTGCGGGGTGTGCGGCGCCGAAGCGGTGTCGGCGCTCGTCGACCGGTTGCCACCGCTTCCCGCCGACTCGACGGTGCGCTCCGGAACCCTGCTCGGGGGGTCCGCCGCCGTGTCCGGCCGTCAGGACCTGTTCGCTGCGACCGGTGGGAGCCACGCCGCTGCGATGCTCGATGTCGACGGGCAGGTGATCGTCGTGCGCGAGGACATCGGTCGGCACAACGCAGCCGACAAGGCCGTGGGACACCTCCTGCTCGATGGACGGCTCCCCGTTGTGGGTTCCACCATGTGGATCTCAGGTCGAGCGAGCTTCGAGATGGTGCAGAAGGCGTGGTCTGCCCGGTGCGCAGCGCTGGTATCGGTGAGTGCACCGTCGGCGCTGGCCATCGCCACGGCCGAACGTGCGGGTCTGGTGCTGGCAGGTTTCAGCCGGTCTGGTCGCACGACGGTCTACGCCGGACTGGACCGTGTCGTTGGCTGATCCGGTCGTCCCGGGGCCGTTGCGGGGCCCGCTGCGCCGACTCGGGCTGCACCCCGACCTCTGGGCCGGGTTGTCGCCCAATGGTGTCGGTCGGCAGAAGCCCCACCACTACCGAGACATGTTCCGCATCGCCCGGGAGCACTCGGGTCACCCACAACTGGCGTGGAACCTGCTCACCAGAGGGGTGTGCGACGGCTGCGCCCTCGGTGTCGCCGGCCTGCACGACTGGACGATCGACGGGGTCCACCTGTGCACCACCCGGCTGGAGTTGCTGTCGCTCAACACCGCCGGGCCACTCGACCCGTCCCAGCTCAGCGACGTCGGCCCGCTCGACTCGGCCTCTGGTGCGGACTTGCGGGCTCTCGGCCGATTGGCCCACCCCATGCGGCGACGTCGACGGGAGCGAGGATTCCAACGCATCGGGTGGGACGAGGCGCTCGACGTGCTCGCCGCAGCGTTGTCGGCGGCCACACCGGACCGGGCGGCGCTGTACCTCACCTCCCGCGGCCTCACCAACGAGACCTACTACGTGGCGGCCAAGGCAGCGCGTGCGATCGGTACCGCAAACATCGATTCAGCAGCCCGCGTCTGTCACGCCCCGTCCACGCTCGGGCTCAAGGCGACCATCGGGGTGGCGGCCTCCACGTGTTCGCTACGCGACGTGATCGAGTCGGATCTGATCGTGCTGTGGGGCACCAACCCAGCGAACAACCAGCCGGTGTTCATGAAGTACCTCGACCAGGCCAAGCGTCGGGGCGCGCAGGTGGTTGTGGTCAACCCGTATCTGGAGCCGGGACTGGACCGCTACTGGGTTCCTTCCTCAGTGGAGTCTGCGATCTTCGGCACTCGTGTGTGTGATCTGCACGTCCCCGTGCGACCCGGGGGGGATGTGGCGTTCGCCAATGCCGTCCTGTGTCATCTCGATGCCACGGGGCGTGTGGATCGAGAGTTCGTCGAAGCGCACACCGAGGGGTGGGACGAGACCATCTCCGAGTTGCGCGCCGTGTCGCTCGATGAGCAACTCGGTGCTGCGGGGGTGAGCCGGGCAGTGCTCGAGGAGTTCTGCGACCGTTACGCAGGTGCTGCAGCGTCGGTGCTGGTGTGGTCCATGGGAATCACCCAGCACACGACTGGCGTCGAGGGTGTGCGGGGCATCGTCAACGTGGCTCTGGCGCAGGGCAACGTGGGCCGGAACGGCGCAGGTCTCATGCCGATCCGCGGACACTCCGGTGTGCAGGGCGGTGCCGAGATGGGCGCGTACGCCACTGCTCTGCCGGGCGGTCTCGACGTCACACCCGCCAACGCTGCGGCACTGGCGGCCGAGTGGGGGTTTGCCGTCCCCGATGCCCCCGGGCTCACCGCACCCGAGATGTTGGACGCAGCTTCGGACGGGCGACTCGACGTGCTGTGGTCGTCGGGCGGCAACTTCCTCGAGGTCCTGCCGGACCCCGACGCCGTGCGGACTGCGCTCGAGCGAGTTCCACTCAGGGTGCACCAGGACGTGGTGGTGAGCAGCCAGATGCTCGTTCCCGGTGACGATGTGCTGCTGTTGCCGGTCGCCACCCGCTACGAGCAGGAGGGCGGTGGCACCTCGACGACCACGGAGCGCCGGGTGGCGTTCTCGCCGGAGATCACGTCGCCGCCCGGCGAGGCTCGCAGCGAATGGCGGCTGTTCGCCGAGGTGGCAGCCCGGGTCCGCCCTGAGGTGGCCGGGGCGTTCGACTGGGTCGACAACCGGGCGCTGCGCGCCGAGATCGCCCGGGTGGTGCCGACCTACGCCGGCATCGAGCACCTCGAGCGGACGGGCGACGCCGTGCAGTGGGGCGGCCGGCACTTGTGTTCCGGCGGCCGCTTCCCCACCCCGAGCGGCCGGGCTCGGTTCTCGCCGCTGACCCCCGTCGACGCCGCACCGCCCGAGGGCCGGTTCCTGGTGGGCACCCGTCGGGGCAAGCAGTTCAACTCGATGGTGCACGCTCAGGTCGACCCACTCACGGGCGCCGTGCGTGACGCTGTCTACGTCGACCGAGACGACGCCGCCTCGCTCGGCCTGACCGACGGCGACCCGGTGCTCCTGCGGTCCGAGGTCGGTGAGTTCCGAGGGGTCGCCCACCTGTGTCGGCTGCCTCGGGGCAGCTTGCAGGTGCACTGGCCCGAGGGCAACGTGTTGTTGCCTGCGGGCGCCGAGGATCGGGAACCGGAATCGAGGATACCGAGCTACCAAGCGGTGGTCGAGGTGATCCCGCTCCGCGGATCTGGTGCGGATCGACCGGATCCGTAGACTCCGGCACATGTCCGAGATCCAACCGTCCACGCCGTCCGAGGGAAACGCAGTCGTGCATCTGTTCTTCCACGTCGGGCCGCTGGCGGACCGGTCAGAGGTGCTCGCAGCATGCGCTGCCGCCGTGGACCGGGGGAGCCAGGTCGTGACTGCAGCGATGCTCGGCCACAAGTCGGATCTGTGCGTCATGGCGCTCGCTCCCGACCAGTGGGATCTGCGCCGCTTGCAGACCGATCTGGTGGCGGCGGGTCTGGACCTCGTCGACAGCTACGTCTCGCTCACCGAAACATCGGAGTACGCCCAGGGCGTCCCCGATGCGATGAAGCAGGCTCGGCTCCACCCGATCCTCCCGCCCGAGGGCAAACCGGCGTTCTGCTTCTATCCCATGTCGAAGCGACGTGAGGTGGGTGCCAACTGGTTCACGTTGCCCTACGACGACCGCAGGGAGTTGATGTACGAGCACGGCGCCTCGGGCCGGAAGTTCGCCGGCCGTGTGCAACAGGTGGTGACCGGATCCACTGGTACCGACGACTATGAGTGGGGCGTCACACTCTTCTGCGAGCACCCGGACGACATCAAGGACGTCGTCTACACGATGCGGTTCGACCAGGCGTCGGCGCTGTACGGGGAGTTCGGACCGTTCTACGTGGGGATGATCGCTGACCCCGCCGACGTCCTCGCCGAGCTCGGTGTGGACTGAGCCGGGTCCGACCTCACCATCCTTGTGAGCCCGGGCCGCCCTTGAACGGTCCGACGACGTCGGGGGTGATCCACCCTCCGTAGAAGTCGCCGTCGTTTGGGGTCACCTCGTCCTCGCCCACTCGGCACCGGTCGACGCGAGCGGCGTAGAAGGCGTACCAGCCGGCGATGTCGGCGAATTGGGGATTGGGTGACGGGTAGGTCCACGCGACGTCGGCGACGGTCCGGGCGCCGGTGTCGTCGACCAGCACCAGGTCCACGTAGGCAGCGACGCCCTTCCACTCGCAGTAGGTGGAGGTGCGGCTTGGCTCGAGCAGCGACCTGTCCACGTCCTCGGGCGGGAAGTAGTACGCCGGCGCCTGGGACGTCTCGAGCACTCGGCGGCCACGGGTGGTGGCGGCCACGACGACCAGCGACCCGGCTGGCGCTCGGGCGCAGACCTCCAGCGGTCGGTCGACCGGTTCGATCCGGGGTGGCCGTGGGAAGTCCCACACCGACTCCTGCCCGGGTCCGGGTTCAATCCGTCGGGGATGCACGGTGTCAGGATGCAGCGTGACCGACGACGACGCCCAACTGCTCGAGCACGGCCGCTTGCTCGCCGAGGCCGTGGTGGACGCGCTCCCGGGCTGGGTCGAGCGCTGCGTCCGACTGCGCTGCACCGGGGCGGGGGTGGACTACGACACCGACGTTGCCGACGCCACCCGCCGGGCAGGCGTGGCCTGCGTCGCCGACGTGGGAGCGGCGGTCAGCGAGCTGCTCGCCACCGACCCCGACGAGCAGACGACCACCCCGCTCGCCCTCATCCGGTCGGCGGTCGTCCATCCGGGCGCCGTGCTGGTGGCGGCCGGTGTGCCGCCGGTCGACCGTGACGACTTCGCCCGTCGCTCGTTCCCCGACGACGTCTACGACCTGAGCCCGGCGACCGTGGCCGACCTCGACCCGGGGCTCCACGAGTTGGCGATCACCTGGGGTGCCGCCCGCGCCTGGGTGCACCGCCGACGGCACGGCGGCGGCGAGTGATGGCCGAGTACATCTAGTCCTGCGGGTCCTCGGGGGCCCGGCGCCACCCGGCGTCGGTGATGGACCGGGGCTCGAAGAACAGGCAGCCCTCCGGACAGGCGAACGGGGCCTGCTCGGCGGCATCGACCCGACAGCGCTGGACCAGGTCGCCGCTGGCGACGGTGCGGCTCGAGTAGTGGCGGCAGTCCTCCCGAATGGCCACGGCGCCATGGTAGGCGTCGGCGGTTCCGTAACTGAGTCTCGCGTTCGGTGAAACACTGCCGAAACACCCTGTCCGTAGCTTGACTTCACCGGACAGACGTGGGTCGTCTGTGCGGATCCAATGAGAGAAAGGGCCTACGACCATGGAAGCTGGTGGCATAGCTTGGGTGCTCGTCTCCTCTGCGCTGGTGTTGTTCATGACACCGGGACTTGCGCTGTTCTACGGAGGCATGGACCGGAGCCGCAACGTACTGAACATGTTCATGATGAACTTCTGGTGCCTGCTGATCGTCCCGATCGTGTGGGTGATCGCCGGGTTCTCGCTGGCTTACAGCGGGTCTGGGTCGTTCATCGGGAACCTCGACTGGACGCTCCTGAGCGGCCTGGGGATCGACGCTGCCGACGCAGGTGGCGACGGTGGCAAGCTGATCCTGGCGGCGATCTTCCTGGGGATGTTCGCCGTGATCACCCCGGCGCTCATCTCGGGTGCCGTGGCTGACCGCATGAAGTTTCCGGCGTGGGCGGTGTTCGTCCCGGCGTGGATCCTGCTGGTCTACTGCCCCGTGTCGTTCTGGATCTACGGCGGCGTGTGGGGTGACGGCCTCACGGGCTGGCTCGGCGTGCGTGGTTCGCTCGACTTCGCCGGCGGCACCGTGATCCACGTCAACGCCGGCATCGCAGCTCTCGCTGCGGTCCTCATCCTCGGCAAGCGCACGGGCTGGCCGAAGGAGGGTCACCCGCCGCACTCCATGCCGCTGGTGATGCTCGGCACAGGCATCCTGTGGTTCGGCTGGTTCGGCTTCAACGCCGGCTCGGCGTTCGCCGCCAATGGCGTGGCCATCCAGGCCTTCATGAACACCTTCCTTGCCGCTGCCGCCGGTGGTCTGGCGTGGGGCATCGTCGAGCGCATCCGAGACGGCCACTTCACCAACCTGGGGGTTGCCTCGGGCATCGTGTCCGGCCTGGTCGCCATCACCCCCGGTGCCGGCTACGTGAGCGGCATGTCACCGATCTGGATCGGCCTCGCCGCCGGTGTGCTCTGCTCCTTCGCCGTTCGGCTGAAGTTCGCCGGCAAGTTCGACGACTCGCTCGACGTGGTCGGTGTGCACTTCATCGGCGGCCTGATCGGCTCGCTGCTCATCGGGCTGTTCGCCGATCCCGGGTTCTTCGGTGCGGAGTTCGGCGCCGGACTGCTCAACGGCGGTGGCGCCACCCTGCTCATCGAGCAGATCGTCGCCAATGCCGTCACCATCGTCTACTCCTTCATCGTCACGGGTCTGATCCTGCTCGCCATCAAGGCGGTCATCGGGATCCGGGTCAGCGAGGAGGACGAGGAGTCCGGTCTGGACCTCACGCAGCACGCCGAGAGCGCGTACAACATCGGCGAAGTCACCATGGGCCGGGGCTGACGCCGCGGAACCGGAGAGAAAGGAACAACATCCATGAAGCTGGTCACCGCAGTCATCAAGCCCTTCAAGGTCGATGACGTCAAGGAGGCACTGAAAGCAGCCGGGGTCACCGGTATGACCATCACCGAGGTCAAGGGGTTCGGCCGTCAGGGCGGACACACCGAGACCTACCGGGGCACGGAGTACCAGGTGGACTTCCTCCCCAAGGTGAAGGTCGAGGCCATCGTCGACGACGACGCCGTGGGCGGCGTGGTGGACGCGATCGCCGGTGCTGCCAACACCGACAAGATCGGCGACGGGAAGGTATGGGTCACCACCGTCGACAATCTCGTCCGCATCCGTACCGGCGAGACCGGATCCGCCGCGATCTGATCCACCCGTACTCCGTTCCCCGACCCACGGGGCGTCCCTCCGGTCAGGCCAGGCCCGACCTGGCCGGAGGGACATGGGGTCGGAGTTTCGGACCACCTGGAAGGTTCACCGGGCCGTGTCACCGCCGCTCCTGCGAAGCGAACTGATCGCCGACGAGTCGCTCCGCGGTCGGGCGTTCTCATCGGCCTACGGCGCCGCAGTGGAGTCGTGGCTCGTCGACCTGTTCGACGAGGCAGCGATCCTCTCGTCCACCGACGGCGAGGGCGGCCCAGCCGCACCGGTCACCGGTGTGTCGCTCCTCGCCGTCGGCGGGCAGGGTCGGTCGGAGCTGTGTCCACAGTCCGACCTGGACCTGCTGTTGGTCTTCGACAAGGGGTTCGACCCCGAACCGATCGCCAACGGCATCTGGTACCCGGTGTGGGACGCTGGGCTGAAGCTCGGTCACGCCGTCCGCACCGTGCGCGACTCCATCTCCCTCGCTGCGGAGGATCTGCAGACGGCCACGGCGCTGCTCTCGGCCCGGCACCTGGCAGGCGACCGCCGCCTGAGTTCCGAGCTGGCGGAGAAGGCCCGTCTGGGCTGGCGCCGCCGTGGCCGTTCCTGGCTCGAGGAGCTCGGCCGCTCCGTCGAGGAGCGTCACCGGACCGCCGGAGAGGTCGCCTTCGAGCTCGAGCCCGACCTGAAGGAGGGTCGCGGGGGGCTGCGTGACGTCCACGCCCTGGTGTGGGCCCGTGAGGCCGGCGCCGAGGTCGACCCGAGGGTGCTCGCCGACCTCCAGCTCCACCACGACACGCTCCTCGAGATCCGGGTGGAGCTCCATCGGGTCCGGGGTCGTCCCGGCGACCGGTTGCTCCTCGAGGACCAGGACACCGTGGCCCAGCGTCTCGGCCTGACCGACGCCGACGAGCTGATGGCCTCGGTCGCCCGGGCTGGTCGGGCGATCGCCTGGGCGAGCGACGAAGCCTGGTACGAGATCGGCCGCACCGTGACCAAGCGGCGGCCTCGTCGGCGCCGTGACCGGGCCGTCGAGCACGGTCTGGCGATCCGGGAGGGTCGGGTGGCCGTCGCTGACCCCGAGGGGTCGCTGGACCCGGAGACGGTCCTCCGGGTGGCCGTCACGGCCGCCCGGCACGAGGTCCGGGTCGACCTGGGCACGCTGGACGCGCTCGACGCCGCGCCCCCGCTGCCCTCACCCTGGTCCGACGAGGCTCGACAGCTCTTCGCCGAGCTCCTGCTCATCGGTCCGGCCGCGATCCCGGTCGTCGAGGCGCTCGACTGGTGGAACCTCTGGGTGCCGGTCCTCCCAGAGTGGGAGCCCGTTCGGTGTCGACCCCAGCGCAACGCGCTGCACCGCTACACCGTCGACCGGCACCTGCTCGAGGCAGCTGCCGAGGCTGCGCCGTTGCGCCACCGAGTCGACCGGCCCGAGCTCCTGGTGCTCGCCGCCCTGCTCCACGACATCGGCAAGGGCCACGCAGGCGACCACAGCGAGGTCGGCGAGTCGTTGGCCCGCAGGATCCTGGCCCGCATGGGCTACGACACGGCCGACGTGACGGCGGTCTGCTCGGCGGTCCGGCACCACCTCCTGCTAGCCGACGTGGCCACCCGTCGTGACCTCGACGACCCGGTGACCATCGCGACCGTCGCCCGGCGGGTCGGCACCATGGAGCAGCTGGCCCTGTTCCGGGCGCTGTCCGAGGCCGACGCGCTCGCCACCGGTCCGGCGGCGTGGGGTCCCTGGCGGTCCCAGCTCGTGGACCGACTCTGCTCGTTGGTGCGTCGCGCTCTCGACGGCGACGCCCCCGGCGTCACCGACGCCGCTCCGTCCTTCCCGACGGCGGAGCAGCGGGAGCTCATGGCGACGGGGGAGACCCGGGTGGTGGGTCGGGAGGACCAGCTCGTGGTCGTCTGCTCGGACCGCCCCGGCGTCGTGTCCCGGGTGGCGGGTGTGCTGGCGCTGCACGGTCTGGAGGTCGTACGAGCGGTGATCCACTCAGAGGGCGACGTCGTCCTCGACGAGTTCCGGGTCGAGGTCGACGCCGCCCGGTTGGTGCCGTGGGAGCGGGTCGTGGCCGACGTGGAGCGCGTCCTCGACGGGCGACTCGCCCTGGCCTCGCGTCTCTCGGAGCGCATCGGCTCGGCCCACCAGCGCCGGCCGGGGATCCACCAGCTCGTCCCGCTCGTCCGGTTCGACAACGACGGGTCGGACGAGGCCACGATCATCGAGGTGGTCGGTCCTGACACTCCGGGGCTGCTGTACCGGATCACCAAGGCGATGGCCGAGATGTACCTCGACGTCCGCTCCGCCCGTATCCAGACTGTCGGCGACGACGTGGTCGACACGTTCTACGTGGTCGACGCCTCCGGCGGGAAGGTCGTGGATCCGGAGGTGCAGCACGAGGTCCGTCGGGCCCTCATGTTCGCCCTGGACGAGGAGCTCTGACCGGGGATCCCCGCAGGTTGCCGGGGAGTAGGGTGCGCGCGTGGACCCGGCACTCAGCGAGCAGGATCTGTTCCGGTGGGCCGAGGCCCTCTCGGGGATCGGCCGGACGGGGCTCGCGTTCTCAGACAGCCTCTACGAGCGCGAACGCTACGAGGAGGTCCTGCACGTCGCCGCGGAGATCAGGGCGGCGGCGCGTTGGCTGGCGGGCGTCGAGGAGCTCCCCACGAGCGGCATGGTCGACGAGTGGATGGCGAGCGTCGAGTCGGGCCCCGCCGGCTACGTGACCCCCAAGGTCGCCGTCGGCGCGGTGGTCGGCAACGACGACGGGCAGATCCTGCTGCTACAGCGGAGCGACTCGGGCATCTGGCTCTACCCGACCGGGTGGGCCGACGTCGGCTACTCGCCGAGCGAGGTGGCCGTGAAGGAGGTGCAGGAGGAGACCGGGATCGAGGTCCGGGTCGAACGGCTGATCGGCGTGTTCGACGGGCTCCGGCTCGGGTTCACCCGTCTGCCGTTGTACTCCCTGGTGTTCCTTTGCCGTGCGGTGGGCGGTGCACTGCGCGGGCACCCGCTCGAGACCCTCGACGTCGGTTGGTTCCACCAGCACGACCTGCCGCACCCGGTCGCCGGAGTCGACCACTGGGGCGAGCACGCCTTCGCAGCGATCCGGGGCGAGGACGTCGACGTGCTCTACGACCACCCGCGCCGCGCCGTGTGGCGGGGCGAGGGTCACGGGGACTGAGCGGCGCCGACCGGGTCCGGCCGCCCGCAATCACTGGTCCCGGAGGAACCGTTCGACCTCCTCGACCAGGTCACCCGGGTCGACGCCGACCTCGGAGCCGGGTGGGGGATCGGCGTCGAACTCGACCTCGAGCCGCTGGACGTACTCGACGGTCGACTCGTCGTCCTGGATCATCTGGTCGATGGCCTGCTCGTAGCCTTTGATGCTCTCCTGCAGCTCGCCGGGCTCGGCGCCCACCCCGATGAGCGGGGCCACTCGCTCCAGCAGTGCGACGGTGGCGAGCGGCGCCGGCGCTGAGGGGAGGTAGGCAGGGACGGTCGCCCAGACGGCGGCCGAGTCGATTTCGGCGTCCCGGCAGAGCGTGTGCAGGACGCCGACGATGCCGGTCGGCCCTTGGTAGGTGGACGGTTCGAGCCGGAGCCTGGCGGCGACCTCGGGGTCGTACGCGGTTCCAATCACGCGAGAGGGCCGAGTGTGGGGAACGTCGGCGAGGAGTGCTCCGAGCGTCACGACCAGGCCGCATTCGAGCTCGCGGGCCAGATCCAGAATCAGACCGCAGTACGTTCTCCAGCGCAGTTGGGGCTCCACCGCCCGCAGGAGGACCACGCCGTCGGTGCCGTCGAGGTCACTCCAGGAGAAGGTGTGGCTGGGCCAGCGGATGACGCGGTCGTCATCGATTAGCCGGATCTGTGGACGGGAGGACGTGAAGTCGTGGAACTCCTCCGGGTCGATCTGGGCGAACGCTCGGGTGTCCCAGATCGTCTCGAGGTGCTCGACGACGGTCGTCGCTGCGTCGCCGGCGTCGTTCCAACCGCCGAACGAAGCGATCAGGATCGGCCCCCCATGCCGGGCCGGTTTCGCCCCCTCCGGTCGCCATTGCCACTGGACCTCCGCCATCGGTGCCACGGTATCGGCAGATCCGCCCGGTCCCACCGAGGTGGCCCGTTACGCTTCAGCCCGTGAACGACCAGTCCGCCACCAGTCCGTCTGTCACGGTGGAGGAGTGTTTCGAGGTCTCCGACGAGCTGGTGGACGCCATGGTGCGGCTGGTCCCGCAGTTGTCGAGTTCGGCACCACCGATGACCGCCGAGATCATCTCGGGAGTCGTCGACCATGAGGCCGCACACCTGCTCGTTGCGCGTGGTGAGGACCGCGGGATCGTCGGCTCGATGACGCTCGTGGTGTTCCCGATCCCCACGGGGGTCCGGGCCTGGATCGAGGACGTCGTGGTCGACGAGGCCGCCCGCGGTCAGGGTGTGGGTGAGGCGCTCAACCGGCGCGCACTCGAGCTCGCCGACGAGCTCGGCGCGAGGACGGTCGACCTGACGTCGCGTCCGAGCCGAGAGGCGGCCAACCGTCTCTACCGCCGCATCGGCTTCGTCCAGCGCGAGACAAACGTGTACCGCTACGAGCGCAAGGACTGAGCGACCAGGCCTGCCCTGAGGTTCAGCGGCCGAGGACGAGCAGGCTTCCGACGGCGAGCTCGATTGTGCAGCCAGCCAGGTTCTTCCCGGATGCGTTCCGGTCGATGACCACCGACAGCACGCGGGCTGCGAACGCCCCGAGCCACGCTGCGCCGAGCACGAGCGCAGCGTCGGTGGACCCGATGATGAGCACGGCGACGCCTGCTCCGATGAACAGCCCGCCGTAGGTGGCACGGAACTCGGAGACTCCGAGTCGTCCCGGGAATTCAAGACCGATGACCTTGCTCACCTGCCGAGGCCGGATCAGTCCGAGTAGGCCGGCGAGGACCGACACGCTGGCTCCGATCACGGCGGGAATCTGCACGGGGATTGGAACGCGAGTGGCGCTGCGTGGATTCCCGCGTCGGCGTTGACTCCTGTCTGCTCATCGGCCTTCATTGGTGGTTCCGATGTCCTACCAGCGGTAGTATGACGGTGTGAAGGTCAGCGTGAGTCTCCCCGACGAGGACGTCGAGTACCTCGATTCGTACGTACAGACGCAAGGACTCGGGTCGCGGTCCGCCGCAGTGCAGAAGGCGGTCAGACTTCTGCGAGCCGCTGAGCTCGGAGCTGACTACGAGGCTGCCTGGGCCGAGTGGGCCTCCAGCGGGGAGGGCGAACTGTGGGATGCGGCGAACTCTGACGGTGTCCGCTGATGCGGCGAGGTGAGATCCGCTGGGTCGACCTCGACCCGATCCGGGGAGCCGAGTCCGACAAGCGGCGACCGGGCGTGATCGTGAGCAACGACGGGGCCAACTCCGCAGCGAACCGGCTCGGTCACGGCGTGGTGACCATCGTCCCCGTGACGTCCAACATCGAGCGGATCCATCCGTTCCAGGTCCTGCTGACCGCCGAGGCAACGGGGCTGGTTCGGGACTCGAAGGCCCAGGCCGAGCAGGTCAGGTCGGTGGCGGTGGAGCGGGTTGGCGAGCGGTTGGGCGTCGTGACCGGCGCGGACCTCGCCGCACTGGACGACGCGCTTCGCCTCCACCTCGCACTCTGATCGCCGTCAGCTGGGATCGTCCCGCCACGACGAACGGGCTGCGGCCCCGGCGGAGCGATCGGAATTGAGCCTGTGGATTGCGGGTGACCGGTTGCGCAACGACGTAGAGTCGAGCTTCGTGGAGACGCTGGAGGGCAAGGTCGCGCTGGTGACGGGAGCAGCCTCGGGGCTGGGCCGCGGTGTGTCGGAGGCGCTCGTCGCCCGTGGCGCGCAGGTGACGCTCGTCGACGTCGACGAGGCAGGACTGGAGTCTGCCGCAACCGAACTCGGCGCGAATGCCGAGGCGGTCGTTGCGGACGTCACCGACCGTGCCGACGTGGACCGGGCGGTCACCGAGGCGGTCGACCGCTTCGGCCGACTCGACATCGTCGTGGCCAACGCTGGGATCGTCGGCTCGGGCATGATCGCCACCATCGACCCGGCGAGGTGGTAGCAGACCATCGAGGTGAACGTCCTCGGCACCTTCCGTACGGTCCAGTCGTCGCTCTCCCACCTGATGGAGTCCGAGGGGTACGTGCTGATCGTCGCCTCGGGTTTCGCCGCCGCTCCCGGGCCGTACACGTCCGCCTACGCCGCCTCGAAGGCCGCAGTCGAGTCGTTCGGTCGGTCGCTGCGGATCGAACTCGCGCACCACGGCGTTGGTGTTGGCGTGGCGTACTACAGCTTCCTCGACACCCCGATGGTCGATGCAATCGAGTCCGACCCCGCCGGTATGCGGGCCCGCGCGGCGATGCCGGCGCCGGTCCGCAAGACCTTCCCACTCGAAGGTGCGGTCGCCGCCACGGTCGACGGGATCGCACGGCGGTCGGACCGCGTGATGTACCCGAAGTTCCTGCGCTGGCAGTTGCTGCTCCGCGGACTGTTCGGTCCGAGGAGCGAGGGGCAGTGGCGCGCCGCCATGCCCGAGGTTGAACAACTCGAGGCCGATGCCCGTCAGGAACGATGAGCCCCCCGACGTCTCCGGCGGCATGACCCCCGACGATGTTGCCGTCCGACTGCTCGAGGAGTTCAACGGCCTGGCGGTCACGGCGAGCTGGGGTGAGACGTCGTTCTTCTACAACCCCGGAGGGCTGCTCCCGAGCGGCGTCTACTTCTGCACGACGAAGGACCACGACGGCGCCAACGACCGTGCCTCGAACCTCGATCGTGAGGGTGTGTTCCGGTTGGCGTTCGGCCTCCCGTTTGAACGGTACGAGTCGCTGTTCGGCCAGCGGCCGGGTCGACCACCGAAGGGTGGGGTGGTCGACGTGGACGGCGACTTCGAGGCCACCGGAGTCCTCGGACCGCACCCCGTGTACGCATGGATGGGGTGGGTCCAGATCCTCTCGCCCACCGAGGCCGGATTCGACCAGCTGCTGCCGCTGATGGCCGAGTCGTACGCCCGCGCGGCGGAGAAGTTCGCCGCGTCCGTCAAGCGTCGGCGATGAGCCGACGACTCGTCCCCACCTCAGCGACCGTCTGGTGCGATCGCGCTGAGTCGGTTGGCGATGTCCTCGACGGTGGTGACTCCGGCAGCGACATCGAGGACGAGTCGGTAGACGTCCTCGTTGGATGCGCCGGCCACGCTGCGGTCGTTGAGTTCGAGGAAGACGGCGGTGGCGAGCCACCCCAGGCGTTTGTTGCCGTCGACGAGGGCGTGGTCGCCCACGATCGAGTGCAGGAGCGCTGCGGCCTTGAGCCAGATGGTGGGGTAGGCGTCCTCACCGCCGATCGAGGTCCGAGGTCGCGCCACGGCGGAACCCAGGAGTCCGATGTCGCGAAGCGGAAGTGGGCTGCCGAGGAGTCGCACGGCGAGGGTCAGGACGTCGTCGAGATCGAGGTACTCGACGCGTTGGCTCACCGGCCGAGGCGGTCGATGGCCTCGGCGTGGACGTCGAGAATGAGGTCGGCTGCCGCCCCGACCCGGTGTTGGTGGTCACGGCGGGCGACGTACTCGCGGATCGCCCGACGGGCGACATCCTGCATCGAGATCCCCTCGGCGGCCGCCTGATCGCGGAGCGCCTGTTGCTCGTCGTCGTCCAGTCGGAGGGTCATGGCCACCGCCGGATGGTATCAGTTCGATACCTGACCGGTTCAGGCGTCCGGGCGTCGGTTCTGGCCCCGGGTCGTGGCTGCGCCACGAGTCCTCGGGCTGACAGAGGTATGACCTCTGCCGAAGGCTTCCGGCGTGTCAGGAGGCCGGCCGTCCCCCGAACAGCGACTCGGTGAGCTCGGGATCGAGCTGCCCCACCCCGTCCCGCCGTTCGGCGAGTACGTGCCCGCGGTCCGGTCGGGTCGTCAACTGCACACCGGACTTCTCCGGCCAGACCAGCGTGATCGACGCAGCGTCCGAGTTGCTGGTGGCGGTCCTCGGTGACGCCGACCGAGCTGCTGGCCGAGCCGACCGATCTGGGGCGGTGGATCGCCGAGGCGCTCGCTCCGGTCACGGAGCCGGTGTTCCCGGAGCTGCTCGCCGACGCAGTGCGCCTCCGTGAGGCGATCCACGACGCGGCCCGTCGCGTGGTCGACGCTCGCCGCGTGCGCCCCGCCGACCGGGCCACGATCAACGGGTTCGCCGCCCGTCCCGTGCCGTTCACGGAACTCGGACACGGTGGCGTCGCGATGGTCCGGCTCCGAGCGGGCTCCCAGGTCGAGAGCGCCCTGGCCGCAGTGGCCCTCGACGCCGTGGACCTCCTCTCGCGCGACGACGGCCGGCTCTGGGCCTGCGAGGGGCCGGCGTGTTCGCTGCTGTTCCACGACGCATCCCGACCCGGCAGGCGACGCTGGTGCGCCGCCCAGCGCTGCGGGAACCGGGTCAACCTGGCTACGCACCGTCGTCGACGGGCAGCTGCACACGACCAACCGACCACCCAACGACCGAGGGGGACAGCGTGTTGATCATGAAGCCCAACTGTGAGTGCTGCGACCGGGACCTGGATCCGTCGGGATCGGGCGCGCGCATCTGCTCGTTCGAGTGCACGTGGTGCGTTGACTGCGCCGACCACCAAGGTGGGACCTGCCCGAACTGTGGCGGGTCGCTGGTACCCAGGCCACCCCGGGACGCAGCGCTCCTCGAGGCGTTCCCGGCCTCGGCGGAGCGGGCGCCCGCCAGTCTCGCCTGCCCCTGAGGTCACGCCACTGCGAGCCGGGGCGGAACGGCAGTTCGGTCAGAGACCGGCTCCGGTCGGCAGGCGGAACGCCCACACCGCAGCGCCGACCACGATGATCGTGGCGACAACGACCATGCCGGCGCGTAGCTCGAAGACGCCGATCCGGGACTGGATCCCCAGGAGGAACAGGCCCGCGGCGAGCAGCACGACGGCGAGGACGTAGTCACCTGCCGCCCCGTCGGCAACCTCGGCGGCGGCCTCGTAGCGCTGGGCCTCGGCTTCCAGCCTCACCGAGGCGGTCTCGTCCGGTGTCACGTACTCCGTCATCTCGAGCGGCGAGCCGGGAGCATCAGGGTCGGCCAACGGGTTGAGTGCGAGCCACGCCCGGAAGGCCGTGTCGAGCTCGGCCGAGAACCGTTGCTCAGTGAAGTTCGCCCGGGCCGTGTTGCCGTCGGAGGAGGCCTCCAGCCAGCGGTCGAAGGCGCCCAGGTCGGCCTGCGCCTGCTGCGTGGCTCGCTGCTCGGCCCGGAACGCCTGGAGCTGCAGCACCGATGCCCGGCTGTCGAGTCGGTTCTGTTCACCGCTCAGCCCGGTCGACTGGTACGCGCACCATGCGGTCAGCAACGCGCTCAACGACAGCACGATGGTGATGACGAGCTCGAGCGCCCGCTCCCGTGGCGAGTTGGCGACCTGTTCCTCGCCGGTCGCCTCCTCATCTCGCTGCGCAGTGTCTTCCTGCGCGGTGTGGCGCTGCGCAGTGTCCGGCTCGACAGTGCTGGTCGGAGGGGTGTCGCCCGCTGCCACGGGCGAGAGCCGAGGGAGGCAGGACCCGTCGTGTGCGGCTCTGCACGGCGCGTGCACACGCGTGGGCGCGGGGCTCAGCCGACCCGCCCACGCACCTCGCTCCCGTGAGCCGTGATGGCCCAGATCACGATCACGTCGAGCACCATCACGCTGATGGCCCACAGGGGGAAGGCCGGGATGAAGAAGAAGTTGGCGATCAGGCTGATCGACGCCCGGAACACCCCGAGTGCTCGGGCCCCCGGACTGCCCACCATCAGGCCGAGCCCGGCCACGAACGCGGCGGCTCCCGCGGCGAACAGGATCCAGCCCCACGTCGTCAGGTCGAAGAAGACGGCGCCGCGGTTGGACCAGACGACCCACTGGTCGTTCAGGATCGCCACCGTTCCGTAGGCCGCGTTCACGATACCGCCGAGCATCAGGACGACGGATGCGAGCATCAACCATCCCGACCCGGCGGCGGACGGCGGCATCGCCGTGGCCGAACCGCTCCGGCCGGCCTGGCCGACCATCGCGGCGTCCCCGGACATCCCGTCGGTCCGGCTGATCGCCCGTTCGGCTGTACTCGTCTCCAACGTCTCCTGGCTCACGGTGGTGCTCCTCGTGTTCCGTGGCGCACGGCGGCTCCGTGCGGGCTGCACCTGTCGGATCGGACGCGCGTCGGGGTGATGAAGCTCGATCGCTCCTTGGGATGCTGGAACCCGGCTGGTGCGCTTGGATGGTGGGGTGGAGGACCGACCGGAACCCTTTGAGCTGACCGACGGCCAGGTGGTGGTCCGGCCTTGGCGGCCTGAGGACGCGGGCTGGGTGACCGACGCCTGTCAGGACACCGGGATCCAGCGGTGGACCACGGTCCCGTCGCCCTACACCCGGGCCGACGCCGAGTGGTTCGTGGGTGAGCTCGCGCCGTCGGCCTGGGCCGACGGGACGGCGCTCCACGGCGCCGTGGTCGATCCGGGCTCCGGGGAGGGGCTCGGTTCGGTCGCCCTCGGGTTCCACGCGCCGGTCCCGGGCGTGGGGGAGGCGGGCTACTGGACCGCGCCCAACCGCCGCCGTCGTGGGGTCGCCTCGGCGGCGCTCGACCTCGTCGTCGAGTGGGGGTTCGGCGAGGCCGGCCTGCACCGGGTGGAGCTCCTGATCGACCCGCGCAACGCGGCCTCACGTGCGGTGGCGCTCCAGTCCGGCTTCGTCTCCGAAGGGGTCCTGCGTCGACGGGGCACCCTCCGCGGTGTCGTCCACGACGTCGAGGTGTTCGCGGTGCTCCGTCCGTGAGCACCGCTGACGCTGCGGGTGCGGTGGGCGCACTGGGTCGCCGGTTCGCCGACACCGTCGCCGGCCGCTGGTGGTCGACGCCGACGGGGGAGGTGGTCCGCCGCGCCCTACGAGTCGCAGTGCTCGGGACGGCGGCGTTCGTGGTGATCGGCCGGGTGCTCGGCTACGAGGCGCAGGCGGCGACTGCGACCTTCGCTGTGGTGGCGCTGGACGGATTCGCTGAGTTCTCCGGGAGTCCGACCCGTCGGTTCACCCGTCACCTGGGCGCCGGACTGGTCGCCGCAACGGCCTTCCCCATCGCCGAGCTGGTTCGGCCGTACCCGTGGCTGCTCCTGGTGGTCACCGCCGTGTTGACATTCGCGACCTACTTCGCCGGCGTGCTCGGTGGCCCGTTCTTCGCCGCCCGGTTCCCGATCATGATCGCGTTCCTCTTCGCCGCAACGGCGCCGGCTGGTCGGTCGATGCTCGTCGAGGACCTGACGGGCTGGATCCTGGGGACCGTGGCGGTGGCGCTGGGATCAGTCGTGCTGTGGCCGTCGCATCGGCGCTACCCGGTTCGTTCGCTCGCAGCAGAGCTCAGCGGACTCGTCGCAGCGGCAACGGTCTCGCTCACTCCCGTGGAATCCAGTGAGCTGCTCGATTGTGTGTCCCGGCTGCGCTGCATCACCGTCACTCGGCGTCTCCGGACTGGCACGTTCGCCACGACGGAGCGGATCCTGGCAGAGGTCGTCCATCAGTCGGAGCGCCTGGTGGCATGTCTGGTCGTCCTCTTCGATGACGGAGATGGTCGGATCCGGACGCCGACCCATCCAGATGATCGTGCCGTGCTCAGCCAGTTGAGGTCGACGTTGCAGGCTGTTGCAGCGACCATCGGCGAGTCGCAGCGAACTGCCGTTTCGAAGCCCCCGATTCCCCTCGAGTCGCTCCGACAGGCGATCAATACCCATGTCGCAGCGACTGCCGAACGATTCGAACGGGCCGGGACCGATCAGGCGGAGCTCGAGTCCGTTGCCGTCGCCACTGACACACGCACCGTTGCGGTCGCTGGGTTGATGCTCGCAGAGCTCGTCGAGTCGTGGAGAGGTGGCACCCTCGGCGATGGTGGGCCGGCGGCGGCGTTGGCTGGGAGTGGACCGACTGACTCGTTCCGTCGACACGCCCGAGTCGACTCGTTGTGGTTCAGGAACTCGCTCCGTGCTGCGATTGCCTGCACCGTGGCGGTCGGAGTGGTGGAACTCGGCGTGGGATCCGGTCGCGGTTTCTGGTTGACGCTGGCCACCATCTCGGTACTCCGAGCCGATCTGGCCACCATGTTTCGATCGGCGGTGAGCGCAGTGTTCGGAACGGCACTTGGGTTCGGTCTCGCATCGGTGGTGCTGGCTGCGGTCGGCGACCTCGAACCGACCCTCTGGCTGCTGCTTCCGGTGCTGTTGTTCCTCCAAGCGGCGAACGGTGGGATCCACCCGATCGTCAGCTCCGCAGCGTTCACGACGTTCGTGGTGCTCATCGTCACGATCACCGACCCGACGGTTGGAGACGCCGGCCAGATCAGGCTCGTGAACACGATGATCGGGGCGCTGCTCGCGCTGATCGTCACCTTCATTCTCTGGCCGCGGGTCGGATCGGTGCCTGAGGGATCGATCGCAGAGATCCTCCACCGCCTCGCAAACGGGCTCCGTGGGACTGGCCGAGCCGACTCCCCGGAGTCATCGAACTCGGCCGACGCTCTCGGTTGTCTCGTCGACCTCGATCGGGTCTTCGACATGATGAGCACCTCAGCACCGCAGTCGCTACCGAGTCAGCTCCGGGGTCGCCTGCTCGTCGTGGGTGAGCTGGTTGCGACCATCACAACGGTCGCTCGCGGGTCTGCAGCACAGGTCGGTGTCGCCCCGTTGGCCATGCCGTTGCTCGATTGGGACCCAACGGCGCTCCGAGCGGCGCGTGTCGACCTCGATGCGGCGGCGGAGGCCCTCGACGAACTCGCCGATCGCATTGCTGAGTGCACCGCAGTCGCTGCTCGTGGGCGCGGTGTGCGATCTGCCTGTGTCGAACTCGCATGTGAGCGGACAGCTCAGCCTGATGAAGGCCCGGACGGCATTCCGGGCGGTGGCTCACGAGGCGTCCCCGACCTGGTTCGACTCGGATTCTCCCTGAGACGGGTCTCGGAGCTTGCTCAGGACACTCCGGCCCTTCGTCACGGTCGCAGTGTCGTTAGGGTTCGATGATGGCACTCGGAGACCAGTTCGAGCCCGAACCGCTCAAAGCCGACACACTGCAGGGGGACTCACCCAGCGTCTCCCCGCAGGACGCCACGCCGAAACTGGATCCGGTGCGGCCGGACCGGTTGCGAGCTGGGTTGGGCGTGACGCTCATCTCGGTGTGGTCGTGGTTCGTCTTCGGCGCCTGCGTGGCGTTGTGGGTCCCGCTGATGTTGATCACGTTCATCGTCACGTTGCCCTTCGACCGGGGCCGCTACTGGACCGGGTATCTCTACCGGAAACTCCCGGTTGTCCATCAGATGCTGAACCCGCTGTGGCGGTTTCGAGTCACTGGAGATCTTCCCTCCAATCCCCGGAATCCATACGTGGTGGTGTCCAACCACGAATCATTCGTGGACATCCTGTTGATCTCGCACCTGCCGTGGGAGATGAAGTGGCTCTCGAAGAAGCAGCTGTTCAGGGTCCCCTTCGCCGGGTGGTTGATGTCGCTCGCCGGCGACATTCCGCTGGTCCGTGGCGACAAGGCCAGTGCCCAGCAGGCCATGGACACGTGTGCTGAGTACCTCCAGAAGCGGGTCTCGGTCATGATCTTCCCCGAAGGAACCCGGGCGGCGGACGGCGAGCTCAGGCAGTTCAAGGACGGAGCATTCCGTCTGGCGATTGAGACCCAGACGCCGATTCTCCCCCTCGCCGTGTCGGGCACCAAGGAGGCGATGCGCAAGCACGACTGGCGCTTCGGACGAGCCGACGCCGAGGTCCATGTCCTCCCACCGGTGTCCACCGACGGTCTCGACCTAGGAGACGTGAACGCTCTTCGGGACCTCGTCCGGACGCAGATCGCCGATCAGTTGGCGAGCATGAAGTCCGACTGATCACGCTGCTGCGATCCGGGCCACGGTTCCGTCGAGGCCGACAACGTACACCTCGTTGTCCGGGCCGATCCCGAACGAGACGAGCGAGTCCACCTGAACGCCGAGGTCCACCGCCTCGTAGGAGCCTTCACCGGCCGGGCGCAGCCCTCGGATCGCCGGATCACAGAAGTCCCCGAACAGGTAGGTGCCATTGAGCTGCGGAATGGCCTCACCTCGGTAGACCACACCGCCGGTGACCGAGCAGCCCCCGTTGTCCCGGGTGTAGGTGTGCACGGGTGCGACCAGTTCCGAATCAGGGACCGGCCCCGGTCCCGGCTCGAACGGACGATCGCCCTCGAACCGGTCCCAGCCCAGGTTGGCGCCTCGCCCACCCTCTTCCGTGGCGGTCAACAGGTTGATCTCCTCGATGGCTTTCTCGCCGACGTCTCCGATCCACAGGTCACCGGTGGCGAAGTCGAAGCTGATCCGCCACGGGTTGCGAACACCGGACAGCCAGATGCCCGGGGCGCCGCCGAGGTCGGGGTTGTCGTCGGGGAGGCCGTCACCGTCGGCGTCGTTGCGTCCGGTGGGGTCGAGCCGGAGCACCTTGCCGAGCTGAGTGCCGAGGTCCTGTGCCCGGCCGGCCGGATCGTTGGCGGCGCCGCCGTCTCCGAATCCGGCGTACAGCATCCCGTCTGGCCCGATCGCCAGACTGCCGCCGTTGTGGTTGACGAACGGCTGCTCGATCTCAACGAGCACCCGACGCGACACCGCATCGAGCGAACCGTCAGCACCGCTCAGGGTGTAGGCATCCACGCGGGAGTCACCCCGTTCGGACTCGGTGTAGCTGGCGTACACCTCGTCGCCGTCGGGGCTCACGGCGATCCCGAGGAGGCCCCTCTCGGCATCGGTCGAGCCGACCTCCTCGGAGAGGTCGAGCACCGGGGCATCGAGGAGTCGGTACCCGTCGCCTTCGGAGACTGCTTCGCGAATCAAGCCGCTGCGCTCGGCGATCAGCAACGAGGTGCTGTCGGGTCGGGTGGTCAGGTCGATCGGCTGGTCGAGTTCGAGTCCGAGATCCACGAGCTGGAGGGCCGGCGGTTCTCCGGTCGGTGTCGTCGTGGTGGATGAGGACGCCGGGGTCGTCGTCGACGGAGGCGTGGAGTCGGGCCGGGTCGTTGCCGGTTCGGCCCGCTCGCCGCTGCCGCACGCCGGAAGCCACGCAACGGCCAGCGCTGCGACGGCAACGCCGACCAGACGGAGGGCGCCTCGTGGGCCGGTCACCGGAAGTCCCTGACGAGACCCTCTTGGACCGCAGACGCCACGAGTCGCCCCGACTGGTCGTAGACGAGTCCCCGACCGAGACCCCGCCCGCCTGATGTCACCGGCGAATCCTGGGCCAACAGGAGCCACTCATCGGCTCGGAAGGGATGGTGGAACCACATCGCATGGTCGAGTGACGCCATGAACACGTCGCCCGTGGCGAGGTTCCGTCCGTGGGCGAGCAGTGACGTGTCGAGCAGGGTCAGGTCCGATGCATAGGTCAGGACACACATCTGGAGCACCGGATCGTCGGGCAGCTTCCCGTTGGCCCTGAGCCAGACGTTCTGGATCGGCGGGAGCTTCTCGAACCGATCGAACGGGCTGACCTCGCAGTAACGGATGTCGATCGGGCGGGGTTGGTCGACGAAGTTGCCGACCGCCGCCCGGTGATGTTCCATCCGTTCGGCGAAGTCAGGAAGTGTCTCAGGGTCCGGGATCGAGGGCTTTAGCTCGACCTGGTGCTCCATCCCGGATTCCGGCTCACAGAAGCTGGCCGACAGCGTGAAGATCGTGCGACCGTGCTGCACGGCCTTGACCCACCTCGTACTGAACGACCGCCCGTCTCGAACACGTTCGACCTCGTAGATGATCGGGATCTCCGGATCACCGGCTCGCAGGAAGTAGGCGTGCAGCGAGTGGACGGAGCGGGCGTGTGGAGCAAGGTGACCGTCCTCGGTGGGATCGATCGTTCGGGCAGCGGCCACGAGCGCTTGGCCGGCGACCTGCCCGCCGAACACCCGCTGACGGTGGTCATCCGGAGAGACTCCCCGGAAGATGTTGACCTCGATGGGCTCGAGGTCCAGCAGTTCCACCATCCCGTCGACGGCTGCTTGATCCACACCGTCGTTCTACCCCCATTCCGGCGCACGATGGGTGCGGCATGGGTCCCTCCGATACGGTGATGGGATGAGAATCGCCCCCGGAACCTTGGTCCAGCACGCTCGGACTGACTCGGGCCGCAAGCAGCTGCGGTACGCCGCAGTCTCACTGGTGTTCGTCCCCCTCGGGCAGGTGCTCATCCAGTTGCTCGCTGCGACAGTGTTCACCACGGCGTCGGCGAACGGGCTCGAGGAAACCAACTGGGTGGCGGCGTCCGTAACGAGCGCCGCAATCCTCACCATCCCCAACTTCTTCGCCAACAAGCACCTCGTGTGGAAGAACTCCTTGCGGGACAACCTGCGAACACAGGTTCTCGTGTTCTGGGTAGCGGCCATGTTCGGGGTGACCTTCGCAACGGCCCTGACCTTCGTCGTCGACGCGATGATCAAGAGCGACGGCTGGATCGAGAAGGTGGCGGTGTTCTTCGCCCAGATGGCGGGCTTCGGGATCGTGTGGCTCGGCCGGTATCTGATCCTCGACCGATGGCTGTTCAAGATCACGCATCACGGTGAGGAACCCGGCGAGGATGATCTCGAGATGATGCACGGTGATCTACCGGTCTGATCGCCGGACTGATCCCGCACTCCGTCGTGACCGGCCGACCGATGCCCCCTGAGCTGCTGGCCAACGCCCGGGCCGCCAGGGGGTTCATGCCACCCGAGGAGGGTCTCGCCCTGCACGATGCCGGGTGTCAGGCCGCCGAACGGGTTCCCCGGGCGCCGCTGCTCGAAGTGGGCTCGTACTGCGGCAAGTCCAGCATCTACCTGGGTGCTGCGGCACAGGCCTCCGGCACGGTGCTGGTGGCCATCGACCACCACCGGGGCTCAGAGGAGAATCAGCCGGGCTGGGAGTGGCACGAACCCGATCTCGTCGACCCGGCCGTCGGCCGGATGGACACGTTGCCGATCTTTCGACGCACCATCTTCGATGCCGGCCTGGAAGGCACGGTGGTGGCGGTGGTAGGTGACTCGCCGACCGTTGCGGGGTTCTGGACCACCCCGTGTGCGCTCGTGTTCATCGATGGGGGCCACGGTGAGGAACCGGCCGCAGAGGACTACCGGCTCTGGACGCCGCACGTGGCGCCCGGGGGGATCCTCGCCATCCACGACGTGTTCATCGACCCGGCGGACGGCGGCCGGGCGCCGTACGAGCAGATCTACCGCCCGGCGCTGGACTCCGGGCGGTTCCGGGAGGAGTCCGCCACCGGATCGCTGCGCGTGCTGCGTCGTGTCGCCTGACCCGTCGCCGCTCAGTCGTTGCGGGATCGCACGAGCTCGCTGAGCGTCACCGATCCCAGTCCCGCCGAGGTCGCGGCCGACAGCACGTCAGGTAGCGCCACGACCTCGACCTCCCGCTTGGCGGCCAGCTCGTCGCGCAGGCCCGAGAACGGCGGCATGAAGTTGCCCCGGCCGATCGAGTCGTGCAGGTCGACGATCGCGCCGGGTTCCAGCCGACCGGTCAGCTCCTGGGTGATCCGCGCCGGTGTGCCGACCTCGGGCAGCGTCCGTGACACCGACCAGATCGCAATGTCGTAGCCGAGCTCGGCGGCGATCCGCAGCGCTGCGCCCGGCAGGGCCCCCCGGGGGGACGGAACCACCTCGGCGTGACACCCAGAGTGTCGGTGCTCGCCGCGTGCGCCCGCTCCAGCTGGGAGCGGATGTCCACCTCGTCAAGGAACGCCAGGTTCTCGTGCGACCAGGTGTGGTTTCCGACCTCGTGGCCCTCGTCGACCACCCGGCGGCCCAGATCGGGGTGCCGCTCGAGCATGGTCCCCATCATGAAGAACGTCGCCCGGGCCCCCGCCTCCCGGAGCGCGTCCAGGACCCTCGGGGTGAACAGCGGGTCGGGTCCGTCGTCGAAGGTCAACGAGTAGCGGGGATTTCGGGTCGGCACGCTCCACCAGACGCTCCGCACACCGAGCGGCCGGTCCTCGGTTCACGTGGCCTGTCGGCTCGCGATCCCGGCGTCGCCGCCGTCGTCGGCGCCGACGGCTCCGGCCACGCCCATCGCCGTCTCCCCGGCGACCGCACCCACGACGCCAGCGTCGGCCAGGCCCAGCAGGCGGTGCCGACCCGGGTCCGTCACGATTCCGGCGCCTCGCCCGGCCGCAGCCCTGCTCCACGGCGTCGAGCCACGTCCTCCGGGTCGAGTCCAGCAGCCCGACGTTCCCTCCGGATGACCCGGGACCGCCACCAGATGAAGCCGCCCATGCCGAGCACGACGATGCACACGACGAAGAACAGGCTGACCTGGAGCCAACCTCCCGGGTCATCCTTGGACTCGGGTTCCTCACCGCAGTAGGCGGGACGCACGATGTTCCCCGGTCCGCAGTCGGAGCCTTGCAGGCCCGGAGCATCGGCAGCCAGAGTGGTGGGCGGACGGAGCGGAGGGACGGTTGTCGGCGAGTCCTGCGCACCAGCCGCCGAGCTAGCGAACACGAACGTGGCCAGCGTGAAGGCGACCACCACGAACACGGCGATGCGGCTGGATTCGCTCAACCGTGTGGCGGGACCTGTTGAGAGCGTCACCCTCACAGTGTGGCGCGACGACTCACGTTGGTTCGACTGCGTCGGTCTCGGCGTGTGTGTCGATCAGGGGAGGGAAGTGGCTGTGGTCGGCGAAGATCCCGCTCGCTGGGGAGCCGCCGGAGATGGCATCGGCGGCCAGAATGATCGCCGATGCTGTGTAGGTCGACTGCTCGCCTCCGGGGAAGTGGACTTCGTCAGGAAGCACGATCCCAGTCCAGTACCGGTCTTCAGCGGTCCGGAGGCGCTGTGACCAGCTGAACAGCTCGACTGCTCGGTCTCGTTCACCGACGGCGAGGTGGGCCATGGCGCACTCGCAGGTCTCAGCGGCGGTGATCCACGGGCGGTCCGAGACGCAGCGAACACCCCAGCTCTCCATCACGAAGGCATCGAAACGTTCACTCAGACGGGCTCGACCCTCCTCGCCGCCCACAGCGCCACCGAGCACCGGGTAGTACCAGTCCATCGCCCAGCGGTGCTTTGGAGCGAACGCCTCGGGCTCGTCGTGGATGACTCGGGCGAGTTGCGCTGCAGAGAGTTCCCAGTCGGGCCGGTCGTGGCCGAGCACGCCGGCGAGTGCCACGGCGCACCTCAGGCTGTGGCAGATCGATGAAGAACCCGTGAGCAGGGCGAAGCTCCACGGCGTACCGTCGGCGTGCCGGGCCCAGAGGATCTCGCCCCGAGGGGTCTGGAGGTCGAGTACGAAATCGATGGCGGCCTCGACGGTGGGCCACAGCGACTCGAGGAACCCGCGGTCCTGGTACAGGAGCCAGTGGAACCAGGCGCCCGCCGCCACGTAGGCGCAGCAGTTGGCGTCGAGCTTGTCCTGCTCGATGCCGTCGGCGACGTAGTACTGGTGCCAGGCGCCGTCGTCCCGCTGGGTGGACAGCAGCCACTCGAAGCCGAGTTCGGCCTCTGGTCGGTGGCCCCCGAGCATCAGCGCCATGAGTGCCTCGGTGTGGTTCCAGACATCGGCGTGGCCGCCGGGGAACCACGGGATCATTCCGTCGGCGAGCTGCCACTCGGCCACGGCGTCGACGGTCGCCACCAGTTCTCCCGCAGTGACGATGCCGGGAACATCCGAGAGGAACCGCTCAGACACCGATCACCTCTGCGGCTCTGGCGGACTCGACGGTTCGCAAGGCGGCGCGCCCCGGCTTGCGGGCGTACACCACAATACTCTTGCCGAGCACCGGGTTGAGCAGGCGTTCGGTCGTGCGGGTGAGCGCCGGTGCTCGGGCGATGTCCCAGACGAGCAGCTTGTGGTACGCCTGCACGAGCGGATTCTGGTCGTTCGTCGGGCCGAACACGCATCGGAGCCACCAGTACGGCGAGTGCAGCGCATGGGCTCGGTGCGATCCCTCGGGAACCAGCCCGGCTTCGCTCAGACGGTGACGCAGCAGCGACTCGGTGTAGATCCGGACGTGGCCGCCGGCTGCCAGCGGGGCGTGGTACTCCGCCGAGAGCGCCCAGCACACCTTCTCCGGCAGCCACGCCGGAACGGTGGCGGCCAGCACCCCGCCGGGACGCAGGATCCGGGCCAGTTCAGCCATGGCGCCCACGTCGTCGGGAATGTGTTCGAAGACCTCCGAGCAGATCACGTGGTCGAAGGTGGCGTCCGGAAACGGCAGGTTGACGGCGTCTCCGTTGGCGCACGCCGCCCAGGCGTCGGCCGGAGCCTCACCGGCGTCCTCAATGGCCCAGAACAGGTCACGGACCGGTGGGAGTTCGTCGTAGCCGTAGTCGAAGGCGACGACGCTCGCGCCCCGGCGGAACGTCTCGAACGAGTGGCGACCGGCTCCGGCGCCCAGATCGAGGACCCGGTCGCCGGGTCGGAGCCCGAGTCGGTCGTAGTCGACGGTCAGCATTTCCCTGTCTCGGCCGGCTCAGTCGGCCGTCCGCTCGGAGCGGACCTCGTCGATGAGCGCCCGGTAGTGCTCCTCGGTGCGCCGTGCGGTGTGGGCCCAACTCCAGCGGTTGACCACCCGCTTGCGTCCGGCGGCCCCGATGCGCTCGGCTGCCACCGGGTCGGCGAGCACCCGCCGGATGCCGGCGGCCAGGGCATCGGCGTCGCCGGGCTCGACGGCGAAGCAGGTCCCACCGTCAGCGCCGGCGACCTCGGGGATGGCGCCGCCGGTGGTGGCCACCAGCGGGCACCCGGTACTCATGGCCTCGATGGCTGGCAGCGAGAATCCCTCGTACAGCGACGGCACGATGGCCGCGGCCGAGGAGTTGTAGAGCTCGACGATCCGCTCGTCGGAGACTCCGGAGACGAATTCGACCGCATCTGCGAGTCCGAGGGTCTCGATGGTCCGCTGAGCGGCGGATCCCTCCTTCAGGCGGCCGACCATCACCAGACGCAACTCGGGGAACTCGGTGCGGAGCTTGGCGAGCGCCTCGAGCAGGAATCGCTGACCCTTCATGGCGACGTCGGAGGATGCCGTCGAGATGATCTGGTGCGGATCGCGTCGAATCGACGAGTCGGGTGTGAACAGATCGGGATCGACGCCGACCGGGACGATGTGCAGCCGGTCCGGCGAGACGAGGTGATCCCGGCAGATGTCGGCATAGGAGGACTGCGACACGGTGATCACCCGTCGGAGGCGCCGGGCGACCCGGGTCTGCATCTTGGTGAAGGCGTACCAGCGGGCCTTGGACCACCGTTGGCGGGGCGATTCGGCGTGCTCCATCTCGAGCTGTCGATCGACGGTGATCGGATGGTGGATCGTTCCCAGCACCGGGAGGCCGTCGCGTTCCATGAGCAGGAGCCCGTAGCCCATGCACTGGTTGTCGTGGACCAGATCGAAGTCGCCGAGCCGGTGGTGGAGGTGATCCCAGGCACGCATGGAGAACGCCAGCGGCTCCGGGAACGTGCCGGAGGAGAACGCCGTGACCTCGAGCCAGTCCCAGCGGTTCCGCAGTTCCCAGATGCCGGGCATCCGCATGGGGAAGTAGTCGTTGTAGATGTCGAGACTCGGCAGCTCGATGAGCGGGATGCCCTCGTCGACGAGTGGATACGGCTGACCTGAGAGCACCTCGACGTGGTGACCGCTGCGGTGGAGGGCCTTGGCCAGATGGCGTACGTACACCCCCTGTCCACCCACGTGTGGCTTTCCGCGATAAGTGAGCAGTGCGATGCGCAGCGGATCGTCGGGCCCCGGCAGGGGTCGACGGGCACCACCCAGAGGTGTGCCTCGGTCCTCGGGGCCGGCGGGCATGACTCTCAAGCCTCGCCGGTGGGCTCACGGACGGTCAAGTGGGGAGCCCCATCTCCACGTGCGACCTGTCATCCGGTCGCCACGTTCCGTGGCGCTACGCCGCCGGAGCCACTCCGCTGTGAGCAGCGAGCCGACGGCGCCGGCCGCCAGGGTGACGGGGATCAGGTCACCCGTCGCCTGCGCCGGAGTCGTGCCGTTCAGCCGTTCGATCGTGGCTCGGAGGACAGCCGGTGTGGAGATGTCCGATCGCTGCTCGAGTTCACCGCGGGGGTCCACCACTGCGGAGAATCCGGTCGGTGCGGCCTGGACCAGCCAGCGTCCCGACTCGGTGGCACGCAGTCGGGACTGGGCCACCTGCTGTGACTGGATCTGGGTCAGCCAGTAGCTCGAACCGTTGGTCGGGTTGGCCACGAACTCTCCGCCCGCCCGGACACCCTCGCGAACCCGGCGGGAGAAGAAGACCTCCCAGCTGATGGCGACCGCAACCTTGCCGGCGGACGTTGGGACCATGGCGGTTCCGACTCCGGGGACCTGGTCCCGGGGCGGCAACCCTGAGGCGAGCGGGCCGAAGAGGCTCCGCAGCGGAACGTACTCACCGAAGGGCACCCGACGTTCCTTGTCGTAGCGGCCGGTGATGGTCCCGTCGGGGTTGATGACCACCACGTAGTTGACGAACTCGGTGGTGCTGAGGCCCTCGACCACCCCGACGAGGATCGGCGCCTCGAGGCGGGCCGCTTCCTGGCGCATCTTCGTGGCGAACGGGTGGTCGATGAACGCTCCCTCCACGTTCACGACGTTCTCGGGCCAGATCACCAGGTCGGCTGATCCGGGTTCGATGGTGGCGCTCACGGCGAGGTGTCGGGTGAGCACCGGACCGGTGTCACCCTCGGCGAAGCGGGTGCCCTGCGGGCCGCCGCCCTGGACGACGGCCACACGGACGGTGCCGTCGCTGGAACCGAGCGGCCACGCTGCACCGAGCAACGCCACGGCCACGACCGCCAGCAGGATCGATCCCGACGCTCGCCAACGTCCGCGAACGGCGAGCAGGAGCGCAGCGCCGAGAGCGGCCACGGCACCTCCGAGGAGGAGCTGACCACCGATCGTGGCGATCGGTCGGAGCGGTCCGGCCGCCTGTGATGCTGCGAGCTCCGACAACGGGACCCCACCGAATGGAGCGTGGAGCAGACCCCACTCCAGGAGGACGACAGTCGCCGGAACGAGGATGAACCGTCGCTGATCACCCGAGCTGGCGACTCCGACCAGGCCGACGAGGCCGGCCCACCCGACGAAGACGGCAGCCACGTAGCCCGGAGCCGTGAGTCGCCACATCCACACGAGGGACGGAGCGAACCAGGCCACGCCGACCAGATAGGACAGGGCGAACCGTCTGACGGGCGAGCAGTCGTCCAGCACCCAGAGCCACGTTGCGATCCCGACGAACGCGAGCGGCCACCAACCCCACGGGGGGAGCGAGAAACAGACGCACAGGCCAGCGAGCACGGCGACGACCACCTGCAGCGCCCAGTGTGTCCCCCCGGCTGCCTCCCCCCGCTGCTCCATGACGGGCATTGTCCCACTCCGAGGGGCGCCTGCCGGGATCGGCATCAGTTGTCCTAGGGTGAAGGCATGGTCTCTCGGCGGTTCGGGCATCAATTTGCGAGGTCCTTCATGGTGGGCGTCCTCGGACTCGCTGGTCTCGGTGCGATGGTGTCCTCGTGCGCAAGTGAGGAGGCATCGGGTCCGCCGGTCACGGGGATCGCCGCCGAGGGCCAGCAGCTGTTCAAGTCCAACGGATGCGCTGCGTGCCACAGCGTCGACGGATCCGATGGTGTCGGCCCCACCATGAAGGGGTTGTTGGGCTCACCGGTCGAGTTGCAGAGCGATGAGACGGTGACCGCTGACGAGGCCTACATCCGTACGTCGATCGTCAATCCCGGTCAGGACAAGGTGGCCGGCTACAGCGCCGCCATGCCCGCTCGGGACCTCACCCCGAATGAGGTCGACGCCCTGGTGGCCTACATCTCCGAGCTTCGTTGATCAGCTGGTACGGCCCCGTCATCTCTGCTGCCGGAAGCCTCGGGTGTCGTCGCTCCGCCTCCCCCTGCGGGATTCTCGCAGTGCTCGCCGTGGCGGCGCTGCTCGCGGGTTGCGCCGGGGAGCAGCGGGCGGAGCCGTTCGCCGGATACAGCCGGACGCCGATCCGGACGGTGGCTGCGGTGTCGGTTCCGGCTGTCGGCGGCGACGGTGACGACTCCTTCGTGGCCCAACCCGGTGGACTTCGACTTGTGTACTTCGGGTTCACCTCCTGTCCCGATGTCTGCCCGACGACGCTGTCCGATCTCCGTCGGGGACTCGCCGAGCTTGCACCGGAGGAACGTTCCCGAGTCGGTGTCGACGTGGTGACGGTCGATCCCGCTCGGGATCAGCCCGAGGTGCTCGACGACTACGCGTCGTCGTTCATCGAGGACGCAACGAGTCACCGCAGTGACGATCCCGAGGTCCTCCGAACCGCCGTTGATTCGTTCGGAGCGAACTACCGGATCACGGTTGACTCCAACGGTGATCCGGAGGTCGCGCACTCAGGCGCTCTGTACGTCGTCGACGATGCCGGTCTGGTCGTGCTGGCGTGGCCGTTCGGAATTCCGGCAGCGAGCATCGCCTCCGACTTGGAGCGGCTGCTCGCCGGCGAACGTCCGTCCGACTTGTCACGGTCCGGCGGAGACCACCCTCAAGCCGAATGAGGTGACCGTAGACAGGAGAACTCCATGAAGCAGACGTACGAGGACCGAGATTCCCTCCGGCGAGTGATTGCCGTCGTGGTACTGACCTCCCTGGCCATCACCTCGATCGCACTGGTGGCGTGTGGTGGGGATGAGTCCACGTCGGAGTCGACCACCGGCGCTGCGAGCGGTGCACCGGCGGTCAGCGACCCGTGGGTGCGAGCTGCTGCGAGAGGCAACAACTCAGCGGCGTACATGACGATCACTGGTGGTGCTGAGGCCGATGCCGTGGTCGCAGCTGAGCTCCCGGAGGGGACCGCCACCGAGGTCCAACTCCACCAGTCCAGCTCGACCGGTGGCATGGACGGTGGCGAGATGGATTCCATGATGGAGATGAAGCAGGTCGCAGAGATCCCGATTCCTGCAGGTGGCTCGGTGGCGCTCGAACCCGGCGGCTACCACATCATGATCATCGGTCTCACCACCGACCTGAGCGCCGGTCAGAAGCTGCCGGTGACGCTGACGTTCTCCTCGGGTGATCGTTCGACGATCGAAGCCGAGGTGCGTACCGGATGACGACTCGTCGTCTCCTGCTCGCTGTGGCCGCAGTGATGGCGATTGCTGCAGCTGGCTGCAGCGACGACGCTCAGGTGAGCGTGGAGTTGCGGAGCGACGGCGACGTGGTTCAGCACGAGTTCGTCGTTCCTGAAGGTACCGAGGCGAAGATCGATGCCGGGGAGGTCGTCGAAGTCGTCCCGCAGGTGCTCGACGTCACCGTCGGTGACATGATCCGGATTCGCAACGAGGACGTCTCCACGGCGCAGGTCGGGATCTTCAACGTGACTGCTGGTGAGACCGTGACCATGGAGTTCACCTCTCCCGGCGAACTCGTCGGTGCGTGCGACGTCCATCCCAGCGGCGAGTTCCGGATCCGGGTCAGCGAGGCGTGAGCAGTTCGCGGACGGCGGCCCGGCCGCTCCGGATGCTCGCTGGGATTCCCACACCTCGGTAGGACATCCCGGCCAACTGAACGAACGGTGCGTCCTGTCGCAGCGCCAGGTCGATGCGGGCGAGCCGGTCGGCGTGGCCGACGTCGTACTGGGGGAACGCATCGGTCCAACGGGTCACCCGAGCCGATCTGGGTGCGGTGGTCAGACGCATCGTGGTGCGGAGGTCCTCGAGCAGTGCTGCGAGCACGACTGCATCGTCGGCCTCCTCAGCACGTCGGTCACCGGCGTGGCCGGCCGAGACCCGCAGTACGACGTGTCGGCCATCGTTCCAGTGGGACCACTTGGACGATCCCCACGAGACCGCCGTCATCCACAGTCCGGTGTCCCGCGGGATGAGGAAACCGGACCCGTCCAGAGGGCCCGGGACGTCGGCGGTGTCGAACACGAGCGTCGCCAGCACGACGGTCGTGGTGTGAATCGACCGGAGTTCACGAGCGGCTGAGGGGCTGATCCCGTCGACCAGTCCGGCGGCGACTCGGGCCGGTGTCGTGATCACCGCACCGTCGGCGTCGAGTACTGCGGTGGAGCTTCGTACCTGCACGCCGGTCGAACCGGCGGTGACGGCGAGCACGGGTTCCTCGGTTCGCAGGTCGGCGCTTCGCTCGTCGAGCGCATCGACGAGCGCCGTGATCAGCCGCTCGGTCCCGCTGCGGAGCCCGGCGAACACGGGGCGTTCGGTTCCGGTCGTGGGCGTGGCGTGGCGCAGGGCTGCGACGAAGCTGTCGCCGCGGGCTGCGGCATCGGCGAGTTGGGGAGTGACCGCCGACATGCTGAGCCGGTCGACGTCTCCGGCACTGATGCCGCCGACGAGCGGGCCGACGATTCGATCGACGACCTCCCGGCCGAGTCGCTCAGTGATGAAGTCGCCGATCGACACGTCGGTGGTCGGACCGGGTCCGCTGCGGCCGAGATCCACCCGCATTCGTTCACGGGTCGATTCGTTCAGCAGGGCCACGGTGGCGGGGTCGTCCGGGTCGAGCGGAACGCCCATCACGTGCGAACCCGGGAGCGACAGGAGTCGCCCGTCGACCCAGACGTAGGCGTGACCTGTGGTCGGTGCTGTCAGTTCCGGACCGAGTCCGAGTTCCGCACACAACTCGACGGCGTCGGGTACCCGGGCGAGGAAGGCGTCCGCTCCCTCGTCGATGGGCACGGGGGTTCCCCCGATGTCGATCGGACTGGTCCGGATCAGCCCTCCGAAGCGGTCGCTCGCCTCGAGCAGCGTGACTCGGGCACCTCGGCCGGTCGCCTCCCAGGCCGCAGCCAATCCCGTGACTCCGCCACCCACCACCACGACGTGCGGTGGATCGCTCCGAGCCGTCACTGCTTCAAGACCGCGGCAGCGTCGATGACGAGGCGGGCGAGGTCCGCAGCCACCGCCCGGTCGTCGTTGACGACGTCGGTTCGTGCGAACGCCAGTCCGCGTTCAGCAGCGACAGCGGCTGCTTCGATGTCGAGGTCGTAGAGGACCTCGAGGTGATCGGCGGTGAACCCTTGGGGTACGACCAGTACGCCGTCGACTTCCCCTCCATCGGCCAGATCGTTGATGATCTCGAGGATGTCGGGTCCCCGCCACGGTTCCGGTGTACGACCAGCGGACTGCCAGGCGAGCGCCCAGCCCGACCACTGATCCAGCCCGGCTCGCCCGGCGATCGCGGCGGCGGATTCGCGCAGCTCGTCGGGGTAGGGGTCTCCCTCGAGCACTCGTTCCGGCAGTGAGTGGGCGGTGAACACCACGACGGTGCGTTCGGGGAGCCCTGCGAGACGCTCGCTCACCGAGGCGGCCTGGTGGTCGACGAATCCATCGGTGAGGTGCCAATGGTCGACGCCGACGAACGGCAGTGGAGCGGCCGCTGCCGCAGCGCGCTCGTGGTACTGGCCCACGCTGAACCCGGAGTAGTGCGGTGCGAGGACGAGTCCCACCACGCCGCTGACGCCGAGTTCGGCGAGTTCGGTCACACCGTCCTCGATGAACGGCGCAGCGTGCTTCTGGCCGAGGCGAACCGTGAACTCCCCGGGGGCGAGCGCATCGAGCTGGGCCTCGACGGCGTTCAACTGTGCCGCCGTCCTCGCCGCGAGCGGTGAGATCCCACCGATGGCGTCGTACCGGGCGATCAGGTCGGCGAGCTGCTCGGGTTCGGGCGGACGACCCCGGCGGATGTGGGTGTAGTACGCCTCGATGTCCTCGGGCGCCGCTGGGGTGCCGTAGGCCATCACGACGAGTCCGGTCGTCACGTTGTCACCGTCCTGTCGGGCCAGTTGTGGATCAGGTCGACGAGACGCTCCAACGTGGCCGGGTCGGTCTCGGGGAGCACTCCGTGGCCCAGGTTGAACACGTGTCGGTCGCCGCCCCCGGCCTCGAGCACCGCCCGAGCGGCTGGTTCGGTGGCGTCCCACCCAGCGGCGACCAGAGCCGGATCCAGGTTTCCCTGGAGGATCGTCTCCGAACCGACCCGGCTGCGGGCCAGGTCGAGCGGGGTGCGCCAGTCCACGCCGACCACCTCGGCGCCGGCGTCGGCCATGAGGCCGAGGAGCTCGCCGGTGGACACGCCGAAGTGGATGCGCGGCACGCCCAGGTCGGCCACTGCGGCGAGCACCTTGGTGCTCGCCGGGAGCACGTAGCGTTCGTAGTCGGCGGGACTGAGCGCGCCGGCCCAGGAGTCGAACAGCTGAACGGCGGCGACACCATGGTCGATCTGGGATCGCAACGACGCCACGGCGAGGTCGGCGAGCCGATCGAGCAGGTCGAACCACAGCGATTCGTCACCGTGCATCAGCGCCTTGGTCCGGACCCAGGTGCGGGTCGGGCGGCCCTCGATGAGGTAGCTCGCGACGGTGAATGGAGCGCCGGCGAAGCCGATGAGCGGGACGGGGAGCTCCGCAACGAGGATGTCGACCGTTGACAACACGTACGGGGTGTCGAGGTCGGGTTCGAGCGGGCGCAGTCGTTCGAGGTCGGCCCGACGGTCGAATGGTCGGTCCACGACCGGACCGACCCCCGGGGCGACGTCGACACCGAAGCCGATGGCATGGACCGGCGTCACGATGTCGGAGTAGAGGATTGCGGCATCCACGCCGTACCGGCGCACTGGTTGGAGGGTGATCTCACTGGCGAGGTCTGGTTGGGCGATGGCGTCGAGGATCGTGCCGGAGCCGCGCACGGCCCGGTACTCGGGGAGTGAACGTCCGGCCTGGCGCATGAACCACACGGGGGTGTGGGGAGCCGCCTGACCCCGGCAGGTGCGGATGAAGGCGCTGTCGTCGTGGAGGAGTCCCACGGGTGGAACGTACCCGCCACCCCTAGGGTGGAGCCATGCGACGATCGATCGACGACGCCGTCGTCCCCGAGGCACCGACTGAGGATCCGACCCCGGCGGTGTGCTGGTCGGTGGGGATCTCCGACGACTACGAGGACTCCGAACCCCGGGTCACGCTCACCGTCGAGGAACAGGGAGCGCCGGGAACCGGGATCGTCGTCCACCTCAACGGCGACGGAGCCCGACGGCTTCGACTGGCGCTCGCCTCGGCGCTCGTCGAGGTCGGCATGGACCGGGGTAGGTGATCCTGCGGCGAACCGGGCGAGTAAGCTCATCTACTCCCTGAGAGCCGATTCCGCTGGGATCCGACCCCCGCCGAGGACCGCCCGTGCCCGACGACCCGGAACTGATCGCCGAGCAGGCGACCATCGACCGTGCGTACGCCAGCCTCGAACGAATGCGTGACGCCGCTCGGGCCCGGCGGCGGCTCTACGACGACGGCCCCGGTGGGACGCCCCAGAACCGGCGGGAGCGGGACTACGTCTGGGGTCAGGTCGAGCAGCGCCTCGCACAACTCGACATCGGTGATCAGTCGCTGGTGTTCGGCCGGATCGACTTCGAGCCGAACGCCGAGAACCCGGAGTCCGAGGCGTTCCACGTCGGTCGGATCGCCGTGTCCGACGAGAACTTCGATCCGGTGGTCGTGGACTGGCGGGCGCCGATCGCAGAGGCGTTCTACCGGGCGACCGGAGCCGACCCCATGGGGCTTCGTCGTCGTCGGCACTTCGCCACCCGCGGTCGGATGCTGCTCGGCATGGACGACGAGCTCTTCGGCTCGGCCGCCGCCGCGCTCGACTCCGGAACGGTCGAAGGTCACGGAGCGTTGATCTCGGCGCTGGAGGAGGCCAGGACCGGGCGCCTGTCCGACATCGTGGCGACCATCCAGGGCGAACAGGACGTCGTCATCCGTTCTCCGCTGCCCGGGGTCCTCGTCGTGCAGGGCGGACCCGGCACCGGCAAGACCGTGGTGGCGTTGCACCGGGCGGCGTTCCTGCTCTACACCCACCGGTTCCCACTCGAAGGGCAGGGTGTGCTCGTCGTGGGCCCCAACCGAGTGTTCCTCAACTACATCGAGCAGGTCCTGCCCTCGCTCGGCGAGGCCGGGGTGCAGATCGCCGTGCTCGCCGACCTGGTCCCCGACATCCGGGCTGTCGGACGCGACGAGGAATCGGTGGCCCGGATCAAGGGTGACCTTCGGATGATCGACGTCGTGGCTCGAGCTGTTCGGGATCGTGAACGGCCCCTCCGCGAGACGCTCCGTGTTCCATTCGGGGTCCAGTTCCTGACGATGTCGGTCGAGCAGTCGACGGAGATCGTCGCCGATGCTCGTCGGCGCTTCCGGACGCACAACGCCGCCCGCCGCCACGTCGAACGCCGGTTCTTCGAGGCGCTCGCAGCGTCGTCACGGACCGAGGACGAGCCGTCGGTGGTTCGAGAACGCGTCCGGCATCTGACCGAGGTGCGGTTGGCGCTCGAGCGGATCTGGCCCGTCCTCACTCCATCGGAGCTGCTCAACGACCTGTTCGGTTCGCCGGGCCTCCTGCGATCGGCGTGCGACCGGTCGATCTCCCGGGAGGAGTGGGAGCTGCTGGGGCGTCCACGCCGCAGTGACACCGCAACACTCGAGTTCACCCACGACGACGTGCCTCTGCTCGACGAAGCGCTGGAACGTCTCGGTCCGGTGCCGTCCCGTCGGCCGCAGCCGGAGGTCCGCACCTACGGCCACATCGTCGTCGACGAGGCGCAGGACCTCTCACCGATGCAGCTCCGGATGCTGGATCGGCGTTCGTTGAACGGTTCGATGACCGTGGTCGGCGACATCGCCCAGGCCACGGGGGCGTGGGCGCACGACGGCTGGGAGTCGGTGCTGGCGCACCTGCCCGACCGTCGAACGCCGAGGTTCGCCGAGCTCAGAATCGGCTACCGGGTTCCCGGACCGATCATGGACTTCGCAGCACGGGTACTGCCGCTCGCCGCCCCCGGCCTCGAACCACCGGAGAGCATCCGCAGGGCGGGTGAACCGCCTCTCCTCGTCGCCACTGGCGACGAGGAGTTCGACGCCGAGGTCGTGTCGCTCGTCCTGAGCGAACTCGCCGCCGTTCAACCGGGTCACCTCGCCGTTGTGGCCCCCGGCTCGCTCGTCGATCGGGTCGACGCAGCGCTCGCCGGGGCTGGAGTGCCCTACGGCCGGGCGAGTCGGCAGGGGCTGGAGCAGCAGGTGACGCTCGTGCCGATCTGGTTGGTCAAGGGCCTCGAGCTCGACGGAGTCGTCGTCATCGAACCGGCCGCCATCCTCGCCGAGGAGGCCCGCGGAGCCCAGGCGCTCTATGTGGCCCTCACCCGCTCGACCAAACGGTTGGCGGTCCTGCACATCCGGCCGCTCCCGGAGGTTCTGGTGGACACGCCGTCCTCAGGTGGTGACGAGGATGCGTTCGGAGGCGAACGCTCCGATGCCCACGTGCCGGCCTTCGATCTCGACGGTGGCCGTCCCGTCGGGTGAGAGCGCAGTCAGGACTCCGCTGCGGCCGGGCAGCACCGAGTTGTCCTCGAGGAAGTCGAGCAGGCCTGGAGTGAACTCGAGTTCCTCGGGAATGCGGCTGACGGTGAACGTCGAACCGACGGTCGTGGCGGCGAGGGCCTGAGCGGTCGGTGCGGCGTAGCCGGCGCCGGGGATCGGGTTGCCGTGCGGGCAGGTGGTCGGCTCGCCGAGGACTCGGACGAGGGCCTCTTCGACCGAGTTCGAGATGACGTGTTCCCACTTGCCGGCCTCGGTGTGCGCATCGGACCACGACAGGCCGAGCACGTCGGTGAGGAAGCGTTCGGCGAGTCGGTGCCGCCGGACGACACGCTCAGCGAGGGTTCGACCGGCGTGGGTCAGCGTGATCCGACCGTCGACGCGGACCAGGCCGTCGGTTTCGAGTCGGCGGATCATCTCCGACACCGCCGGGCGTGACACCTCGAGCCGTTCGGCGATCCGCGCCTGGATGACCTCGATGTCGTCCTCGTGCAACTCCCAGATCACCTCGCAGTACTCCTCGGCGGCAGGATGGAACTCGGACCTCCTCGAGGAACTCCGCGACGGGCTCGGTGGCGAGTCGTGCGACGGAACCGGCGACGGGTTGGGCGGCACGACCACAGCCTACGCTCCCGGTCATGTCGGTTGCCGAGGCACTCACAGGGTTCTCGGCCCCGGCCGGAGCGTGGTTCACGCGGTCCCTCGGTGCGCCGACCGCCGCTCAGGCCGCAGCGTGGGGACCGATCGCAGCGGGGGAGCACACCCTCCTGTGCGCACCGACCGGGTCGGGCAAGACCCTCGCTGCGTTCCTCGGTGCCCTCGACCGATTGGGCGGGCGTTCCGAACCGGCCCCTGGCACCGCCGTGGTCTACGTCTCGCCGCTGCGGGCGCTGGCCACCGATGTCGAGCGGAACCTGCGTTCCCCGCTGCGGGGCATCGCCGTGGAGGCGCAACGGTCAGGAGCGACCTTCCGCTCGCCGACGGTCGGCGTGCGGACCGGGGACACCACCGCCTCGGAGCGCCGGGAACTCCAGCGGCACCCTCCGGAGATCCTCATCACGACGCCCGAGTCGCTCTACTTGATGCTGACCTCCAAGGTGCGCGAGTCGCTCGCCGGTGTGGAGTTGGTGATCATCGACGAGATCCACGCTCTGGCACCGACCAAGCGGGGCGCTCATCTGGCGCTGAGCCTCGAACGCCTCGAGCTCCTGGTCCGCGCCGCCGGCCACGAACCTGACCCGCTCCGGGCCGCTGCGGTGCAACGGGTCGGTCTGTCGGCCACGCAACGGCCGCTCGAGGTGGTCGGTCACTTCCTCGTCGGCAACGACGTCCGGCACGACGGTGACACAGGTGACGAACCGGACGTGAGGCCCCGGCCCGTGAGGATCGTCGATGCGGGTGTCTCCAAGGAACTCGACCTGAGCGTCGTCACGGCGCTCGAGGACTTCTCGCGGCTCGGGGAGGTCCTCGATGAACCGATCTCGGGCCCGGCCGCCGCTGGGCCGGTGCGACGATCCATCTGGCCCTCGGTGCACGAACTCCTCCTCGACGAGGTCCACGACCACCGCTCGACGCTCGTGTTCGTCAACGCCCGCCGCCTAGCTGAGCGGCTCGCCAACCGACTCAACGAACTCGACGCCGAGCGTCAGGGAATTGCCTCGAGTGACGACGAGCCACCACCGGAACTGGTCCGGGCGCACCACGGATCCCTCTCCAAGGAACGCCGGACGATCATCGAGGACGAACTCAAGCGAGGCGAGGTGCGGGGCCTGGTCGCCACCAGCTCCCTGGAACTCGGGATCGACATGGGGGCCATCGACGCCGTGGTGCAGGTGTCCTCACCGGGATCGGTGGCCTCGGGACTGCAGCGGGTCGGTCGGGCGGGGCACCAGGTGGGAGTTCCCAGTCGGGGGACGATCGTCCCGACGCACCGGTCCGACCTGCTCGAGTGCGCCGTCGTCGCCGAGCGGATGCTCGCCGGGGAGATCGAGGCGACCGTCATTCCGCAACGCCCGCTCGACGTGGTCGCCCAGCAGGTGGTGGCTGCATGTTCCATCGACGACTTCGAGTTCGATCACCTGTTCCGGCTCGTCCTCGGTGCGGCCAACACCGGCAGCCTCTCGAGGGCGGCGTTCGCCGCCACCCTCGACCTGCTCGACGGGCGCTACCCGTCGGAGGAGTTCGCCGAGTTGCGTCCCCGGCTCGTCTGGGACCGTGCCACCGGCCGCGTGAGCGGTCGGCCGGGGGCGCAGCGGCTCGCCGTCACCTCTGGTGGAACGATTCCCGATCGTGGTCTCTACGGAGTGTTCCTCGCCGACGGCACGCGCGTCGGTGAGCTCGACGAGGAGATGGTGCACGAGTCCCGAGTGGGCGAGGTGTTCCTGCTCGGGGCCTCCTCGTGGCGGATCGACGACATCACCTTCGAACGTGTCGTGGTCAGTCCGGCACCGGGTCGGCCGGGGAAGATGCCCTTCTGGCGTGGCGACGGTCCCGGTCGGAACGCTGCGCTCGGCCGGGCTCTGGGTGAGTTCGTGCGCCGCATCCGAGGGATGGACCGCGACGAAGCGGTGGCCTCGTTCGCCGAGGGTGGGGCGCTCGACGAGGTTGCAGCCGCAAACGTCGTCGACTATCTCGCCGAACAGGCTCAGGCGACGGGGGTGGTTCCCGACGATCGGACGCTGGTCGTGGAGCGTTTCCGTGACGAGATCGGCGACTGGCGAATCTGCGTGCACTCGCCGTTCGGAGCTCGGGTGCACGCGCCGTGGGCGACGGTGCTCCAGACGCGACTCGCCGAGCACTTCGATGAACTCGGTGGTGACGCGCTCGCCGTCGAGGTGCTCTGGTCCGATGACGGGATCGTCGTGCGTCTCCCCTCTGCTGCCGCCGAGATCCCGCTCGAGTTGCTGTGCCCGGATCCAGAGGAACTCGAGTCGGAGTTGCTCGCCGTGCTGCCCACCACCGGCGTGTTCGCCGCCCGGTTCCGGGAGTGCGCCGCCCGGGCGCTGCTGCTGCCCCGCCGTCGGCCGGATCGTCGGACGCCGCTCTGGCAGCAACGTCAGCGCGCCGGCGACCTGCTCGCCGTGGCGGCGAAGTACCCCTCGTTCCCTATCCTGCTCGAGGCCACTCGCGAGTGCTGCGCCGACACCTACGACCTCTCCGCACTTCGACAGGTGCTCACCGAGGTCCGCGACCGGACGATCCGGGTGGTGCCGGTCGAGACCGACGTGCCCTCACCGTTCGCCCGGTCCCTGCTGTTCGGTTGGGTGTCGCTGTTCATGTACTCGGGGGACGCACCGCTTGCGGAACGTCGCGCCGCAGCCCTGACGCTGGATCAGGAACTGCTCCGTGACCTGCTGGGGACCGAGGAACTCCGTGATCTGCTCGACGGATCGGTGATCGCCGAGGTCGAGCGCGAACTGCAGTGGTTGGCCGAGGACCGTCGGGCGCGCACCGTCGAGGAGTTCGCCGACCTGGTCCGCACGATCGGCCCCGTTCCGTGCGATGCACTCGGTGACCGCACGACCGCTGACGCATCGACCGTGGCTGCCTGGATCAGTGACCTGGTGGCGGCCCGCCGGGCTGTCGTGGTCACGATCGGCGGGAGACCGCAGGTGGCTGCAGCGGCTGACGCCGGACGGCTCCGCGGCGGCCTGGGAGTCGTCGTCCCGGCCGGCCTCCCGAGCGAGGACACCGCTGACGTGCCCACGCCGATCACCGACCTGGTCGAGCGTCACGCCCGTACCCACGGACCGTTCACCGTCGTCGAGGTGGCCGTGCGGTTCGGGCTCGGTCGAGAGGTGGTCGAGTTGGCGCTCCGTGACCTGCAGGACCGTCGGCGGGCCGTGGCGGGCGACTTCACTCCGGGGCGGACCGAGCCGGAGTGGTGTGACGTCGACGTCCTGCGGCGCATCCGCCGCCGTTCGCTCGCAGCGCGCCGGGACGACGCCGCGCCGGTGGAGAGTGCGGCACTCGGGATCTTCCTGCCGCACTGGCAGGGTGTCGGCCGAACGGGTCGCGGCGCACTGGCCGAGGCCGTCAGCGCCCTGCAGGGTGCGCCCCTGCCTGCGTCGCTGTTCGAGTCGGAGATCCTGGCGATCCGTTCCGGGGGTCCGGTGGGTGCCGACCTCGATGCCTGGTGTGCCTCGGGTGATCTCGTGTGGCTCGGAGCCGGGTCGGTCGGCCCGTCCGACGGTCGGGTGTTGTTGGTCTGGCGGGATCTGGTCGCCTCGCTGGTCGACCGGCCCGAGCCTGTCGACCAGGACGGTCCCCTGCACGATGCGGTGCGCACGACGCTCGGTGAGCGGGGAGCGTCATTCTTCCCTGATCTGCTCGCAGCGGCTGCAACGGCTGGGTCGCCCACCTCCGAGGAGGTCCTCGAAGCACTCTGGGACCTGGTGTGGCGCGGAGAGGTCACCAACGACTCGCTCGTGGCGCTCCGGGCGCGCGTCGCCGGTGGTGGACCCGTTCGCCGGTCCCGGCGCCGCTCTCCGGGTCCGGCGCTGCGGAGCCTTCGTCGGGAGGGCCCTCCGGCCGCTGCTGGCCGGTGGTCGTTGACCGCTCCGCTGTTCGCCGATGCACCGCTTCCCACCGAGCGGGCGCTGGTCCGCGCCCAGCAACTTCTCGACCGGTACGGCATCGTCACACGCGAGATGCCCCTCGCCGAGGGTGTGGCCGGAGGGTTCGCCGGGGTGTACCCGGTACTGCGCACGCTCGAGGAGCGCGGCTCGGTCCGACGCGGCTACTTCATCGAGGGTCTCGGTGCTGCTCAGTTCGCCGGGGCTGGCGCCGTCGATCGTCTGCGGGCTCGGCCCGAGCCGACTGCGATCGCCCTGTCCGCCGTGGACCCCGCCCAGCCCTACGGAGCGGCGCTCCCGTGGCCCCGGCTGAGCGACGGTCGGGGCCCGTCGCGCACGGTGGGTGCATGGGTCGTGCTCGTCGACGGATTGTTGCGGGCGTTCCTCGAGCGCGGCGGTCGACGATTGATCGTGCTCGACGACCCCGGCGATCCGGCGGTGCCCCCGGCGAGGTGGGCCGAGGCCATCGTCGATCTCGTTGGCACCGGCCGGGTGGGTCGGCTGCGGCTCGAGACCATCGACGGTCAGCCATGGGCCAGCTCGCCGTGGGCGCGTGCGCTGCGTTCAGCCGGGTTCGTCGACGGATACGCAGGCCTGTCGTTTGGAACGTGAGCGGGATACGGTCGCCCCATGACCGATCGCAATCGTCGTTTCGAAGGGCAGGTCGTCTTCATCTCCGGGGTGGCCCGGGGTCAGGGCCGCAACCACGCCGTGCGCTTTGCGTCGGAGGGGGCGCACATCGTCGGGTTCGACCTGTGCGAGAACGTCGAGCACGCCCCGTATCCACTCGCCACCGAAGATGACCTCGCCGAGACCGTCCGGCTCGTCGAGCAGGCGGGTGGCGCCATGCACGCCGAAGTGGCGGACGTCCGGGACTGGGACGCAGTGAAGCGGGTGGCCAAGGCCGGGTTGGAGCGGTTCGGCCGGCTCGACGTGGTCCTCGCCAACGCCGGTACCTACGCGCCGATGCCGGTGCAGTTCGTGTCGGCGGCGAGTTGGAACGAGACGATCGACATCAACCTCACCGGTGTGTTCCACACCGTCAAGGCCGGCATCCGGTCGATGATCGAGCGCAATGAGGGCGGGGCAGTGGTGATCACCTCATCGACGGCCGGCCTGAAGGGGTTCTACGGGGCTCCTGCCTACAACGCCGCCAAGCACGGGGTGGTCGGGCTCATGCGGTCGCTCGCCCTGGAACTCGCACCCAACATGATCCGGGTCAACAGTGTCCACCCGACGTCGGTCGGCACGCCGATGATCATCAACGACGTGTTCCCGAAGCTCGTGCGCATGGACCTCCCTGACCCCGGAGTGGACGATGCCGCCGAGTTCCTCCGGACCATGCAGCCGATGGACGTCCCGTGGGTCGAGGCCGACGACATCTCCAACGTCGTGTTGTTCCTCGCATCCGACGAGGCGCGCTACATCACCGGATCGACGATTCCCGTCGACGCCGGAGCGCTCCAGAAGTAGCCGAGCGGCGACGGTGCCCGAAGGCGACACGCTGTGGCGGACCGCCGCCCGTCTACGACCGGCGCTCGTCGGCCGGCAGGTCGTGAGGGTCGAGACGCCGAGGGCCGTCGGGGCTGTTCCGGAACCGGGTGAGCAGGTGCTCGACGTGCGGGCCGTCGGCAAACACCTGCTCGTGGACTTCTCCGGTGGAACGACGCTGCGAACCCATCTGCGCATGACCGGCAGCTGGCACCTGTACCGGCCGGGCGAGCGCTGGCGCAAGCCCCGCCACCGACTCGTGGCGCGGATCGCAGTACCCGAGTGGGAGGCGGTGTGCTTCTCGGCACCGATCGTCGAGTGGTCCTCGACTGCAGCCCTCTCCCGTCGCCACGGGGCACTCGGCCACCTGGGGCCCGATCTGTGCCGACCTGATTCGGCGTCGCCTGAGGTCGTGGCGGACTGTGTCGGTCGAATGGCCGGACTCGAACCCGACATGCCGATCGGCGACGTGTTGTTGGACCAGCGCGTGGCCTGCGGTGTGGGCAACGTGTATCGCTCGGAGGTGTGCTGGGCAGAGCGGATCCATCCGTGGACGCCACTGGCCGACCTCACCGAGGACGACCGTGCGCGACTCGTCGCCCGGGCGGGAGAACTGCTCCGGGCGAACCTCGGACCGGGTCCACGGACCACGGTTCCCGGCGGCCTGGCGGTCTACGGCCGGCGTGGCGAGCCGTGTCGCCGATGCGGCACCGCAGTGGAGTCCGAGGTGGGCGGGACCCTGGCACGGGTGGCGTCGTGGTGTCCGCGCTGCCAGCCACCCCGTGAAGTGGTTGACTGACTACATGGTTCCCGTCCGTTTCGTTCTCGTTGCCCTCCTCGCCGTGTCCGGTGTGACGCTTGCGGCCGCCTGTGGTGGGAGCGCCGATCAGTCCGCCACGGAGAGCACCGCCGACGCTGCTCCGACCACGGCCGGGGACGTCAGCGGTGTTCCGTCGGTGTCATCGGCCCCTGCAGTCGGCCCGGTCGAGGGTGTCGATCTGTCCGACATCAGGATGGAGGACCTCACCGGCGGCGGCGAGGTCGAACTCGCCTCAGCGCTCGAGGCCCCGGCGGGGACCCCAGTGCTTGCGTTCTTCTGGGCCCCGTTCTGTTCGACGTGCCGGTCCGAGGCGCCCGTGCTCGAGGACCTCGCCGCTGAGGCCCCCGACGGCTTGCGTGTCGTCGGTGTGGGTGCGCTCGACGACGTGGCTGCGGCCCGGGAGTTCCGAACCGACACCGCCGTGCGCAGCTTCCCGCTGCTGTGGGCGGAGGACACAGCAGCGTGGTCGGCGTTCGATGTGCCGGCGCAGCCGTACCTGCTCCTGATCCGGGACGGCAAGGTGACGCAGCGTTGGCCCGGTGGGGCTTCCGCCGAGGAGATCCGCTCCGCTGTCGCGGCGTGAGCCTTTCGTCGATCCCGCTAGGTTGACGCCGTGCCGACTTCCGATGAGATGACCGCAACGGTCCACCGTTACACCGCAGCCCACTCCGCTGGCGATGTGGACGCAATCGCCGGGCTCTTCGCCGTCGACGCTGTGCTGGTCGACCCGGTCGACCAGCCCGCTCATCTCGGTCGTGATGCCGTGCGGGCGTTCTTCGCCGGGACCCACGAGTCGATCGACGGCATGGAGTTGGTGGCCACCGGTCCGGTTCGGGCGGTCGGCGAGTGGGCGGCGGTCCCGCTCCGGGCCCGTTCGACGATCGGTGACACTATCTACGAGGTCGACATCATCGACGTGTTCACCTTCGGAGATGACGGGTTGATCACCGAGATGCGGGCCTACTGGAGTTCTGCGGACATCCGGGCGTCCCAGATCCCGACGGGCAGGCACTGAGCCATCGTGGCGGTCGTGCTGGGTTCGCTGTGGATCGGCGTCGGCGTGGCGTGGCTGCTCCTGGCCTGGTTCGGGTCACAGGGACGGCTGAAGTACAAGAGCTTCTGGGGCATCCGATCGGCGTGGGCCCGGGAGTCGCCGGAGGTATGGGCCGAGGCGCACAAGGAACTCGCCGTCGGCATCGGCTTCGGTGGTGGGGTCACCATCCTCGGTGGACTCGTCATCATCTTCAGCGGCATCGACAATCCGATGTCCACCATCGGCCTCCTCGTCGCCGTCGGCGGATCCGTGCTCGGCCAACTCGTCGGCAACCTCCGGGCCAAGTCCGCTGTGGCCCAGCTGTCAGGGGCCTGATCGACTCGCCGGGTCACACCCGGCCGAGGATCCGATCGACGCTGATCTCGATCGCCACCCGGTTGCTGCGAGGCGCAGGGTCTCCGTAGCGGGCCCCGTATGCTGCCTCGGCTGCGGCCACCCGAGACGGGTCACTGGTCGCCGTCACCGCACCTTCGAGCGTGAGCCATCGACCTCCGTCCACCTGTGACACCGCCGCACGGCCACCACGACGAGCGTTGGCGACCTTCTGGGAACCGTCGATCGTGATGATCCGCACCACGCGGCGGTGCGGGTCGTAACCGAATCCGACGGGGACCACGTGCGGGCTGCCGTCACTCCGGAGCGTGGTGAGCGAGGCCAGGTGACGTTCGGTGAGGAACTCGATCGCAGCATCGGGAAGGTCGGCTGGGTCCAGGCTCACGACGATGACACCGCTTCGAGCACGTTCATCCTGGACGCTCGCCATGCGGGCAGCAGCGCTGCGACCACCCCGGCGATCGTCGCCACGGCGACGATGACCAGGAGTTGGACCACGGGTAGCTGGAACGTGAGGATCCCCGGGTTGTCCGCGGCGATGGCGACGGACAGTGCGCCAGCGAACACGATCCCGATGACCAGACCCATGAGCGTGCCGAACACGGCGATGATCGCAGCCTCGATCAGGATGGTGCGGCGGAGCTGCCAGCGGGTCATGCCGACGGCCCGGAGCAGTCCGAGCTCACGCGTCCGTTCGAGCACCGACAGCGAGAGCGTGTTGGCGATGCCGATCAACGCGATCACGATGGCCAGTCCGAGCAGGGCGTAGACGATCCCGAGGAAGACGTTGATCGGTCCGGTCTGGGACTGGATGTACTCCTGGAGGTCCTGGACCGAGACCGTGGGGATGTCGGCGAACTGGGCGTCGAGAGCGGCCTTGACCGCAGCGGTGTCGGCCCCGGGCTCCGTGGTCACGAAGATCTGGCTGTCGGTGTTGAACAACGGCAGCGAGTTCGGTTCGAACGTGGCCAGGGGGAGGAGGATCGACCCCTGGCCCAGCTGCTCGTCGTAGATGACGGCCACGCGAACCGGCTGGACGCCGGTGGCCACGAAGTACACGGGGATGGTGTCGCCGACTCGCCACCCTCGTTCAGTGGCGAACTTGCGCTCGACCGCCATGGTCCCGGCAGTCAGGTCCTCGGGCGACCCCTCCAGGCCGCCGCTGTCGACGACGTCGAACCACGAGGCCGGGTCGATACCGAGTGCGAACGTGTCCTCACCGGGCGGTGCGTCCGACGGGGCTCCGAGTTGGCCGGCCGGCACCGTCGTTGCGGTGGTCGCCGATGCGACACCCACCGGATCGAGGAGGCGCAGGAGCGTGAAGCGGATCGGGCTGACCTCAGCGACGCCCGGGATCTCTCGGATGGCATCTGCGGAATCAGCCGGGATGGCACCGAACGACGTCAGCGACGCCGTGGCGACCACGAAGTCGGCCTTGACCGACGAACTGATGGCGTCGTCGGCGGAGGCCTTGATCGAGGAGGCCACGATGGCGATGAGCGTCACGAGTGTCACTCCGATCGTGAGCGCCGCTGCGGCCGCAGCCGTCCGCTTCGGACTGCGAGCGGCGTTCTCCCCGGCGAGACGACCGTCGATGAGGCCACCGAGCGAGAACGGCGCAGCGATGGCGCGGCTGACGGGCCGGGCGATCAGTGGGCCGAGTATCACAGCGACCGAGACGAGGATCGCCAGAGCGCCACCGCCCACCTGGTAGAGCGGGTTGGGCCCGGTCTGGGCCAGACCGGTGCCGATGAGGGCCACGCCCCCGACGACGAGCGCCGCACCCCAGATGCGCCGGGAGACCGAGATCGCAGTGCGGTCCACGGCCACCTCGGTGATCGCGGCGACCGGTGGCACCTTGGAGGACCGGATGGCCGGGATGACCGCCGACAGGACGGTCACCCCGACGCCGATCACCACAGCGAGCACCACGACGCCGCCGGCGAGGCTCGGCACGGTCGAGGAGATCGTGAAGAAGCCGCTGAGCACCCGGAGCAGCAGCGTGGCCAGAGCGAACCCGGCGGCGAGGCCGAAGGTCGCAGCGACGAGACCCACGACGATCGCCTCGAGCAGCGTGGCCACGATGACCTGTCGGCGTGTGGCGCCCACCGCCCGGAGCAGGGCCGTCTCACGGGTTCGCTGGGTGATGATGATCGAGAAGGTGTTGTAGATGATGAATATCGCGACGATGAGCGCCACGTAGCCGAACACCGAGACGAAGATCTCGAGGATGTCGACGAACTGCGAGATCTGTTCCTGGTTCTCGGCGGTGAACGCCTCCCCGGTGAGTACCTGCCACTCGGGAAGTTCCTCCCCGATCCGGGCGGCGAGGTCAGCTTGTGTCTCACCGTCAATCGCTCTGGCGGCGACGAAGTTGAACTGGTCGGGCTGGTTGAGCAGGCGTTGGGCCTCGGCGGTGGTGAACGTGATCGGCCGCACGCCGGTGGACTGGGAGCCGTCGTCGCCGAGCCCGCTGATGCCGACGATCTGGTACGGCCGAACGCCATCCTGCGTGGTGGCGATGGAGAGCTCGTCCCCGAGCTGTTTCCCGAGTGAGTCCGCAGTTCGGAAGTCGATCACGATCTGCTCTGCCGTGGTGGGCGGTCCACCCTGACGCAGCGAGCCGATCCGGAGTCCCTCGTCGTCGATCCAGTTGTAGACGAGCGTCGGCGGGCCGAAACCGCCCCCGACGACCTTGCCGTCGTTGCCGACGATCTCCGGACCCGGCGACTCGACCACGCCGACAGCGGCACCGACACCGTCGACGGCGGCGACCTGATCCACGAGCCCTGCGGGCACCTGGGTCCGGATCGGTTGCCCGAACGGGGTCTCCTGGGTCCGGGGTGAGCGCACCACCGCATCGAAGCCGGAGTAGACGTCGCCGACGAGCGACTTGATCGAGTCGCTCAGCGAGACCGAGAGCAACTGGGTTCCCGTCAGGAACGCAATGCCGAGCACCACCGCAATCCCGGTGGTGACCAGCCGGCGCTTGCGGGCGAAGAGGTCCTTGAGAGCGATCCGGATCACGTGGTCAGCCGCCGAGCTGCTTCATCGAATCGATGATGCGCTCGGCGGTCGGGTTCTCCATCTGGTCGACGATCCGGCCGTCTGCGAGGAACACGACACGATCGGCGTAGGCCGCAGCATTGGGATCGTGGGTGACGACGACGACCGTCTGGTTCAGATCCGACACGGCGTAGCGCATGAAGCCGAGCACTTCGTGTCCGGAGCGGGAGTCGAGGTTGCCGGTCGGTTCGTCAGCGAAGACGATCTCCGGCCGGCTCACGAGCGCCCGGGCCACGGCCACCCTCTGCTGTTGGCCTCCGGAGAGCTCGCTCGGCCGGTGCGAGAGTCGGTCTGCGAGGCCCACGATGTTGATGATCTGGTCCATCCACGCAGCGTCCGGCTTGCGACCGGCGAGGTCCATGGGGAGGGTGATGTTCTCTGCTGCACTGAGGGTGGGGATCAGGTTGAAGGCCTGGAAGACGAATCCGACCTTGTCCCGGCGCAACTCGGTGAGCTTGGCGTCGCTCAGATCGTCGAGGAACACGTCTCCGATGCGCACCCGACCGGCGCTCAGTCGATCGAGTCCGGCGAGACAGTGCATCAGGGTCGACTTGCCCGACCCCGACGGACCCATGATGGCGGTGAAACGGCTTCGTTCGAAGTCGATGGTCACACCGTCGAGCGCCCGAACCTCGGTGTCATCGGTGCCGTAGACCTTCACGGCGTCCACCGCTCCAGCGGCAGCAGTCCCTGAGGGTGTGGTGGTCATCGACATCAGGTCTCCAGCGGCGTTCGTCGGGGTTACCCGGCAAGGCTACCGGGGAGTCGCAACGTCGGTGAGATCGACAACCACCCCGTCGTCGGCGGGATTCCACACCCGGTCGCTCACCGGTGCCAAGTAGCTCACCAGCAGGCGGCCCCAGTGCCGTCGTTCCTCGGGCTGGCTGAGGCAGGCCATGCGGAACAGGAGACGGGAGTCACGTCGGCGACGCAGGCGTGCGGCGGCCACCCCGCCGATGGTGGCGTAGCGGGCCAGCATCGAGGCGTCGGGAATCGGGCTGCGCGACATCACCTCAATGGCCTGGTAGGCCCAGGCGACACGCAGTTCATCGCCGGCGGTCGGCTCCTGTGGGAGCGGCTCGGTCCAGCGGACCAGTCGCTCCGGTGTCCGTGCGACCACGGCGTCGTCGTGGATCACGCAGTGCAGGGCCTCGCCGCCGATCACGACCGTCGGGTTGATCTCGTTGCGCACGCCGCTGTCGAGCAGGTGTTCTGAGGCCTGACGGAGCAGTGGCGTCTCCGTGACGAAGGCACCGCTGCGCAGGCACGCCCCGGCGAGGGGGTCGCTGGATCCGGCGCGTGGTGAGATCCGCGTGGTCGAGCCGTCGAGGTGCTGTTGTTCGCCGCCGCAAGTGGCGAACCGGGCCCCGGTGGAGTCGACGAGTCGACCGAGGCGTGCGAGCCAGACCGGGCTGAGTTCGGTGTCGACGTCGACGACGGCCGACCAACCCCCCCGGGCAGCAGCGAGCCCTTCGGCGATCGCCTCGGGTGTGTTGGTGTGTTCAAGTTGGAGTACCCGGACACGGTCGTCGCCGGCGGCCTTCGCTGCGGCCACTGTCTCGTCCGATGAGCCCCGGTCGACGACGACCACTTCGGTGGAGGCGAACGTCTGGCTCAGGACCCCCGTCACCACCCGGCCGACGGTCTCGGCCCGGTCCCGCACCGGAAGCACCACGCTGAATCGCGGTTGCACAGGACCATTGTGATCGACGGCGGCCCGCTGAACGCGGACCTCGACGTCAGCGGAGTGGTTTCAACTCGTAGACCGTCACGATCCCGTCCTGCCCCAACTGTTGGAGTTCGACCCGTTCGGCGAGTTGTTCGCGCGTCCAGAGGTGCCCGTAACGGGGAGGTGCGTCGACCCAGATCAGGCAGTGGCGCCCGTTTCCCGCCCGGAGGTCGTCCACGAGCACGTCGAGGTCGTCGGTCGGATCGTTCGACTCGAGGCCGGTGCGTCGTGGGCTCCATTCGGACTCGACCGCCGGGTACAGCGCCGTGGGCAGGTTGGAGGAGTCCACGCAACCGTCGGGCACCGTTGCGAGCGCAGCGGAGGTACGGGCGCGTTCGTAGGTATCGGAGGAGTAGTTCCCGTCGAAGAAGGGGTTGCCGGCGGCGAAGGCGACCACCGCCACCAAACCAGCAGCCACGTTGGCCACGGCCCAGACGTAGGTGCCCGCCAGGGAGACTCGCCACCACGGGCTCGCTCCGATCGGGGGGACCCCTCTCAACCGGGCCACGGTCGCCAGCCCGACGGCCACGAGAGGCAGGTAGGCCGGTTCGAGGAGACGCAGGTCGAGTTGATTGAGAGCGGTGGTCGAGCGGATGTAGAGCATGTAGGTGAGGTAGAGGAGGGGCGTGAGCACCAGCAGTCCGACCGGTCGCCCGGCGGTCGACGTCACGACCTCGATGCGGCTGCACGCTCGTTGGTCCGCCACGACGCCGAGGAGACGCCAGATGACCGCTGAAGCACCGACCAGCGTGATGACCGCCACTGCCGCCCACAGGCGTTCACGACCGTTGGCCACCCCGGGTAGGACGAAGCGTCCGAGCGTGGCGACGATGTCGGAGAGGTTCTGGACCACACTGCGTGCGGAGGAGTCGCGTGGCCCGAGGAGGGTCCCGTCAGCGGCGAGGTTTCGGAGGATCCACAGCACCGGGACCACGGCGGACGCTGCTGCGAACGCCACGGCGGTGGTGAACCGCTCGACGAACCGGCGTCGGTTGTCGAGGAGCAGCCAGAGTCCGCCGGTCGGAATCAACACCACTGCGACGTAACGCAAGCCGAACCCGAGCCACACCAGGACGACTGCGGCTGCGATCCAACGGGTTCGGTTCGTCCCCTCCCACGCGTTGCTCAGAGTCAGGATCAACAACAGGCACACCACCGAGAACGCACGGTCGGTCATGAGCAGGTGGCCGAAGCCGATGCTCGAGGATCCGAGCGCCACGACGACCGTTCCGAGCAGGACCAATCGGTCGCTGCGCACGAATCGGCGGAAGACCCGCCAGGCGACCACGACGGCGAGGGCGCTGACTCCGGCGTTCAGGACGATCGCTGCGGACTGGGTGCTGAGCGGCGTGATCCACGCAGTGAGGGCCATCAACGCCGACCACAGGGGCGGCCAGACCGTGAGCGGGTCCTCGAGGAAGAACCGCAGTCCCCGACCGGCGAGGATCGAATCGGCGATCGCCGTGTACCCGACTCCGTCGTCGCCCACGGCGATGCCGCCCACGTTGGCGATCGACACGGCCACTGCGCTCAGGAGGGCGAGGGCGGTGACCGAACGTGCATCGAGAACCAGGTTGCGGCGCCCCGACGAACTCACCACACCAGTGTCGGGGGTCGGAACACCCTGAGACAAGTACCCCTGGAAGCGTCCGTTCCCGATCCCCGTAGAATGCGCCTGTGGACTGTCCGAGTTGCGGAGCCGAGTGTGCGGTGGGGGCCCGGTTCTGCTGGTCGTGTGGGCACTCGCTGGTGCAGCCGACCGAGGAACGTCGGGTCGTCACGGTTCTCTTCGCTGACCTCGTCGGTTTCACGGCGTTGTCGGAGGCTCGTGACCCCGAGGAAGTGAAGTTGATCGTCGAGGCGGCCTTCGAGCGACTCGTCGTCGATGTGACCACCTTCGGTGGCCGTGTCGACAAGATCGTCGGTGACGCCATCATCGCCCTCTTCGGCGCGCCGGTCGCTCACGAGGACGATGCCGAGCGTGCAGTACGCGCTGCGTTGCGGATGCAGGAGACGCTGGCGGAGTACGCCACAACCACCGACGCCGACGTCCGCATGCGGGTCGGTGTGAACACCGGGGAGGTGCTCGTCGGGGCACTCCGGGCCGGCGGCGATTACACGGCCATGGGCGACGTCGTGAACACCGCATCACGGCTGCAGACCATGGCCGGTCCCGACGAGGTGCTCGTCGGGGAGAGCACCTACCTCGCCACGAGCGGCGTGATCGACTACGAGTCCCGCGGGTCCTTCCTCGCCCGTGGTCGTGAGCGTCCGATCAACGTCTGGGTGGCCAAGGAGGCACTCCTTCCGCCGGGTCATCGCCCGCGCCACCGGGAGGCTCCGCTCATCGGCCGTGATCACGAGATGGCGTTGCTCACCAACGCTGTCCACGTCGCTGTCGGCTCCGGTCGCGGCCTGCACGTGGTGATCTTCGGCGAAGCCGGCGTCGGCAAGACGCGCATCGCCAACGAGCTCGCCGAACTCGTCGGTGCCACCGACGGCGTGTTCGAGGTCGCTGGTCGCTGTGTCCCCTACGGCGAGTCGAATCCGTGGTGGCCCGTCGCCGAGGCCCTCCGTGACGGTCTGCGGGTCGATCGTGACGCCCCGGCGGACGTGGCCCGATCGGCGGTGCGCGCTGTGGTGTCGCACTTCGCCACCGAGGACCTCGGCGCCAACGACGTCGAGTCCGTCGTCGACGGTCTGCTGCACCTCATGGGGTACGACACCCGGTTGCGCTCCCTCACCGGCACCCGGGCCCGGGCCGAGGCCACGGGTGCCCTGCTCCGGTTCATCGAGTGGCTCGTCGAGCGGCGGCCGTTGCTCGTGCGTCTCGCCGATCTGCACTGGGCCGACGACGTCGTCCTGGAGTTGATCGACGAGCTCTCGACCCAGCTCGCCCGCCGGCCGTTCGTGCTGGTCGCCACTGCTCGCCGGGCGTTGCAGGACCGGTGGTCACCACGATGGGGTCGATTCAACTCGCTGGTGTTGAACCTCACGCCGCTGGATCGTTCTGCGTCCGAGGCCCTGCTCGACGTGCTCGGCGGCCGTGAGTTGTCCGCAGTCGACCGTCAGGCGCTGCTCGATCGCTCCGGTGGCAACCCCTTCTACCTCGAGGAACTCGTCACGCTGGTCGGAGCCGACGCCCCGCCCGGGGCTCTCGATGCGCCGGTGAGTGTCGCTGACTCCCTTCCCGACACGCTCCGTGGACTCGTGGCGGCCCGGGTGGATGCCCTGTCGCCGGAGGAGCAGCACGTCCTCGAGGACGCTGCGGTCTGGGGGTCTGCTGGACCCGTGCGCATCCTGCACCTGACCGCACAGGCGATCCGAGGCGTGGAGGACGTCTCCGATGTGGTCGATGCACTGGTGAACAAGGACGTCCTGACGCTCACCGCCGACGAGTGGTCGTTCCGTTCCGACCTGGTGCGCGAGGTGGCGTACTCCCGGCTCACCCGACGGGATCGGGTGCAGCGCCACCTCGGGATCGCCCAGACCTACGACCAGCGGCTCTCGGTGGACTCCACAGACGACGGCACTGTCGAGACCGTCGCCCGACACTACGTGGAGGCCGTCAGCCTCACCCTGAGTCGCGAGGGTCAGGTCGATCCCGCTCTCATCGATCGTGCGGCGGAGTGGATCCTCGAGTCGGGACGCCGGGCTGAGCAGTCCGGTCTCTATCCCCAGTCCGAGCGGGTCTACACCCAACTGCTCGACCTCCTCCCGGCCACAGACCTCAGGCGTCGATTCGAGGCGTTGTCAGGTCGTTCGAGGTCCCGGGTCGAGCAGTGGCAGGTCGCTGGGGCTCGAGAGGACGCCTCAGCGGCCATGGAGGCGGCAGAGTGCATGGAGGATCCCGTCTCCCGCGCCCAGGCCTACCTCAGCCTCGCCGCAGCGGCGTCACGATCGGGTGAGGTGCTGCTCGCCGAGGAGGAGATCGATGCGGCCCTCGAGTTGTTCGTCGCCGCCGAGGACAGCCACGGTTGCGCAGAGGCACTCCGCCAGCGGGGTATGTCGAGGTTGTTGCGTGGTGATCATCGGGCCGCAGAGGGGCCCATCGCTGCGGCGCTTGATGCGTTCCGCGCTGTGGGTGATCGGCGAGGAGAGGCCTGGTCGTTGCAGAACCTGGCATGGATCGCCTTCACCGATGGTCGTCTCGATGAGGCGGAGCACATCCTGGCCGAGTCGCGTCGGGCATTCGACGAGGTCGGTGATGCCGGCGGCTTGATCTGGGTCGATGGTCTCGGTGCCTACCTGCAGTTCATTCGCGGTGATCTCAGCGAAGCGGAGCGGATCGCAGCCCGAGTCCTCCGCGAGAGCGAACGTCGGGGCGACCACTACGGCGAGGGAATGATGCGAGTGGTGCGCGCCGGGGTCCGCTTGTGGCGGGGTCGCACTCTCGAGGCGGTCGAGGAGGGCGGTGGCGCAGTGGCGGCGCTCCGGGTGGCCAGCGATCCGGTCGGCCTGGAGCAGGCTCTCGCCGTGGCGGGGCGGGCCGAGGTCATGGCGGGCAACGTGGATCTGGGGCTCGACCTCCTCGCCGAGGCGCGTACGCAGAGCGCTGTCACGTCGACCGGCTTCGCCCGGACGGTCTCGCGGTCGACGGAGGTGCAACTCGGACAGCCGGAGTTGACCCTCAGCGATCTCGGAGCTGCCACCGAGGTCCAGCAGAGTCCGGTCGGTGTGGACGAACTCGTCGGGATCTCGGCGTTGGCGCTGGCTCAGGTCGGCCGATTCGACGAGTCCATCGAGCTGCTCGGAGTCGTCGATGGGGTTGAGTCACTCCCCGGGCGTTCGCCGTACGTCGTGTCGGTCGCCGTGATCGTGCTCGCTGCGATCGGTCGCCGATCAGATGCCGCGTCCGCTGCGGCACTGGTGAACGGTAACGCCACCTCGACCTATCTCGATCGGATCCACGCCGACCTGGCACTCGGCCTGGCCACAGCTGGTTCCGACGGAGCAGCCCTGATCGACCGGGCCCGGAACACGAGCTCGGGCACCGAGGACGTGGTGAGTGCGGCGCTCGTGGCCCTCGCCGCTGCGGTCCGCGAGGGCGCGGACCGCAGCGAGGAGAGCGAACGCCGCCTCAGCGCGCTGGGCATCACCGATACGGCCTGGCGCAACCTCTACCGGCGGATCGCCGACCCAGCCTGAGCCCGGGGAGAGCACTCGGCTGGGTCCGACGATCCGCCGGCGGGCCCGAGGGCCAGGTCAGCCCTGCGGCTGTGGCACCCAGCGGAGGTAGGGCTTGTCGGCCCGCCACCCGTCCGGGTACTTGGCGGCAGCATCCTCGTCGGACACCGCCGGCACGATGATCACGTCGCCGCCCTGTTCCCAGTCGGCCGGCGTGGCCACCTGGTGCTTCGCCGTGAGCTGGAGCGAGTCGACGACACGGAGGATCTCGTCGAAGTTCCGGCCGGTCGACGCGGGGTAGGTCAGCGTGAGCTTGACCTTGTTGTCGGGGCCGATCACGAACACGGAGCGCACGGTGAGGGTGTCGTTGGCGTTGGGGTGGATCAGGTCGTAGAGGTCCGAGACCTTGCGGTCGGGGTCGGCGATGAGCGGGAAGTTGACTGCCTGTCCCTGTGTCTCGGCGATGTCGGCGGCCCACTCGGCGTGCGAGTCGACCGGGTCCACCGAGAGCCCGACAACCTTGACGCCGCGTCGGTCGAACTCGTCCTTGAGCTTGGCGACCGTGCCGAGTTCGGTGGTGCAGACTGGGGTGAAATCCTTGGGGTGAGAGAACAGGATGGCCCAGCTGTCGCCCTTCCAGTCGTGGAAGTCGATGGTCCCCTCGGTGGTCTCGGCTGTGAAGTTCGGGGCCTCGTCGCCCAGTCGGATGCTCACGGTCACTCCAGTGGTCTCGTGCAGCGGTGCTGCGGTGCTAATAGTTGACCATCTTAGTCAAGATTACTGCTGGTGACCAGTCCTCCTGACGCATCGCTGGAGTGACAACTGTCGCAAGCGGATCGACTACCACAGTTCGCATCTGCTTGCTACAGTTAGCAGACCTTCAAGGCGGCCACCGGTCGCCACCGAGCAGAGAGCAGGAGTCCCGTGAGCACCATCCTCAAGCCCGTGACCGACGTCCAGGAGCGCATCGTTCAGGTGATCGGTGATCTCAAGCAGCCCGTCACCAAGGTCGTCAGCACCGTCGTCGACTTCGTCACCGACCGCCGCAGCGAGTTCCCGGCCGTCCCCTTCGCCGAGAAGCTGCCCACCCCGGTTGAGGTGATCGACAACCAGGCGAAGTTCGCCACCAACGTGGTCCGGACGACCAAGAGCGTCGCCACCGCTGCGGCCAAGGCCGCCGCCCCGGTCACGGATCAGTTGCTCGACCGCAGCACTGCGAAGAAGGCCACCGTCGCTGCGGCCTGAGCCGCATCTCGACACCTCAATTTCGCCCGCAGCGGTACCCCTCACCGCCGGCGGGTCTGCCCGGTCCGAACGCCCCCTCGTCGGACACGGTGCCAATCAACGGGAGGACCTCCTGGTCCTCCCGTTGGTCGTTCACCGGCCGGTTCGCCTCGGGATGGTGTCGACCCGTCCGGCGATGACTTGACCGATCGCCAGCGCCGCTGTGGCCGCCGGCGACGGGGCGTTGAGCACGTGCACGCAGCGCGGCGAGACGGCGAATGCGAAGTCGTCGATCAGGCGGCCGTCGGCCGAGACGGCTTGGGCTCGGATACCCGGAGCGGCGGGTCGCAGGTCGGCAGCGTCGAGCTCGGGCACGAGCCGCTGCAGGTCCTCTGCGACCCGCTCGGGTGACCGAGCCCGGCGCAGCTCGGCCAACCCGGTGCGCCAGTAGCGCAGGCCGAGCCGCCAGAGCGCCCGGTTCCGCAGCAACGCCAGAGCGTCGGTGCGGTCGACGGAACGGTCGTAGGCCTCACGTCCCAGCGCCAGGACGGCGGTCGGGCCGGCGTGCACGTGCCCTTCGATCGACCGGGTCAGGTGCACCCCGAGGAACGGCCAACGCGGGTCGGGCACCGGGTAGACGAGCGCCCGCACCAGTTCGGCCGACGATCCGGTGACGTCGGTGTAGTCGCCCCGGAACGGCACGATGTGCACCGACGGCTCCGCTCCGCACCGGGCGGCGACCCGGTCGCTCTGCAACCCGGCGCAGTTCACGAGCACGCTGGTGCGCAAGCGGGTGCCGTCTGCGAACGCGACGTCGAGCCCGTCACCACGCACTGCGGCCTGCGTCAGTTCGAGCCCAACCCGCAGCTCACCGCCGGCGACGCACACCTCGCCGACGAGCGAGCGCGCAACACCGGGGTAGTCGACCACCCCGGTGTCGAGCACGTGCAGCGCCCCGACGGCCCGGACGTGGGGCTCGATCCGACGGAGCCTCTCGGAGTCGAGGCGCTCGACCCGCACGCCGTTGGCCGCTCCTCGCCGCTCGAGTTCGGCGAGCGCCGGGAGCTGGGCGGCGTCTGAGGCCACGACGACCTTGCCGCAGGTGCGGTACGGGATCGAACGCTCGGAGCAGTACTGCTCGAGCGCCGCCCGACCGCGAACGGCGAGGTCGGCCTTGGCCGAGCCCGGCGCGTAGTAGAGCCCGGAGTGGGCGACACCGGAGTTTCGTCCGCTCTGGTGCCGGGCCGGCCCGTCCTCCTTGTCGACGACGACGATGTCCCCGGTTCCGAGCCGTTCCCCGATGGCTCGGGCGGCAGCGAGCCCGACAAGGCCCGCCCCTACCACGATGACCGCAGCGTCGGCGGATCGGCGGGTCACGGCGAGTTGCGGGGTGCGAGCACGTAGGAGGTCACGCCGTCTGCGGAGGCCACCTCGCGCAGGTCGACGACTCCGGCGATGTCCGCCCGGTCGTGGAAGTCGGGATCGACGGAGTACTCGACCCAGACCAGACAGACCTGCTCGTTTCGTTCCGAAGCTGCATCGACGCGGAGCTGGAGTTCCTCGAGGTCATCGGTCGGCTGGTCCGACTTGTACTCGGTCCGGCGGGGGCTGATGAGCGCTTCGACCTGTGAACGGTAGATGTCGGCGGAGTTGTTGGAGTACAGGACACAGCCCTCGGGCAGAGCGGTGAGCGCCGGACTCCTCGATGCAGCCACCGCCCGGGGTGCGTTGTAGCCGACATCGGAGATCACCGAGTTGAGCGGGCCGAGCAGAGCGAGCGTGAGCAGCACCTGCGTGCCGAGCCACACGCCGGCGACGGTCCAGCCGACGGTCCGCCAGCGCGGTCGATCGAGCAGCACCAGTTCGACCCACCTGAGGAACAACAGAGCTGTGGGGACGAGGGACGGAGCGAGCAGCCGGATGTCGAGGTCGTCGAAACCGACGATCGATCGGCTCACGACCATGAGTGCGGTGAACACGGTCACGAAGATGGACAACAAGCCGACCGGACCCGCAGCGGCGTCGAGCGGCCGGAACCCCTGGGTACGGATCGCCGTGGCCACCACGACGGTGACGATGACGACACCGAGTGCAGCGAGGACGAGGTTGGGCCCGTCGGGGATCGACGTCACGAACTTCGCCGTCGTCCGGAACGCTGCTGCGAGGTTCTGCAGCGGCCCGACCGAGGAAGGGAACCGAGGGCCCATGGCGGTGTCCGAGATGGACAGGTTGCGCAGCATCCACGCCACGCTCGGAACCACAGCGGGCACGGCGTACCAGCACACGTCGGTCACGACCCCGGCGAGGCGCCGATCCTGTCTCCATGCCCGAACAGCGAGCCACAACGCGAACGGCACCACCACGTAGAGCGCCTGGTAGCGAATGTAGAAGCCGGTGGACGTGACCAGTCCGGCGGTGACGAGCAGGACCGGGAGATGGCGTTCGGTGGCCAACAGGAGCAACCAGATGGTCAACAGCGAGAGCAGCACGAACGCCACCTCGGTCTGGACGAACGCCCCCAAGCCGATCAGCAGTGGTGAGACGGCAACGCCGGCGACGAACAGAGCGCGCAGTCGGAGGTCGCTCAGGATCCGGCTGACGACCGCAGCGGAGAGGAGCACCACCCCGACCAACATGACGGCGTTGAGGGCGACGGCCACCAGATCTCCCCGCCACCCCGTGACTGCCGAGCCGACGGCGAGCAGTACCGGCCACAACGGCGGCCACGTCGTCAGCGGCCGTTCGAGGAAGAATCCGAGCCCGTCGCCGGCACGCAGTGAGTCGGCCACGGCGATGTAGGCCACGGCGTCGGTCCCGGCCGCCGGTTGAGTGAAACGGACCGCAACGGCGGTCAGGGCGATGGGCACGAGCGCGACCACCGAGACGTACCAGCGGGCGAGCCCGGATGGTCGGTCGGAGTCGGTGGGTGGCACTGGTTCAGCGGGTCGAGGCGGTCGCGTGGACGAACCGGTGACGGTACCGCTTGAGAGCCGGACGCTCGACGAAGCGGTGGAGTGCGGCTCCCACCAGGTAGGCGGCCAGCAGCTTGATCGGGATCCACTTGGGGCCGCCCGAGAACCCGGGGGTCATGAGCTGGAAGAGCTGGTAGTGGGTGATGTAGATCGCGTAGCTGAGGGCGCCGAAGTAGCACAGCAACCGCAGACTCAGCCATCGGCTCAGCGCGAACTCGTCCCGCAGGCGGACGAACGCGAAGACCAGGACGGCGGCGCAGATCGTCGACAGCGTGAACCCCCACCGCACCCAGTAGTTGCCGTTCGGGAGCTCGGCGAGGACGACCTGGATGGCGTTGTCGGCGTACTCCTTGAGCTGGGGTGGTGTCAGGCCCTTGGGAGGCGCCTCGATGTCCACGTCGGTCGGGTACAGCGGGACGTAGAACCCGCCGAGACGCTCCACCAGCTTGGACGAGGAGAGCAACGCGAAGATCATGCCGCCCGTGGCCACCCAGGCGACTGCGTGGAGTCGCCGCTTGGCCGTGGCGCTCAACTCGGTGGGCGCCACGGCGTGGATGATGGCGAGCAGCACGCCCATGGCGATCGCGTCCGGTCGCTGGAACCAGAACTGACCGGGTCCGCCCAGTCCCATGCCCCGGGCCACCCAGACCACGAGGATGAACACGACGAGCGCCACGGCGAGCTGACGGATCCAGTTCCGCTTCAGGCACCAGTACGTGGCCAGCGCACCGACCAGATAGAACTGCTCCTCGAGTGAGAGCGACCACATCTGGCCCATGTACTGGAAGCTCCCGAGCAGCGGTGAGAAGAAGATGTTGTGGACGTAGAACAGCGTCGCGATCGACTCCCACACGACGTTGGTGAACAGGAACTCGGTGTCCGGGTTCGGGTTGGCGATCCGGATCGCCAAGATCGGCAGGAAGAACACGATCAGCGTGACGATCAGGCCCGGCAGGAGGCGGATTCCCCGTCGGGCGTAGAAGTTCCGCAGCGACATGGCCCCGGTCGCTCGGCGCTCCTCGAAGATCAGCGTCGTGATGAGGAAGCCGGAGAGCACGAAGAACAGGTCGATGTAGCCGGACAGCGAATCAGCCACGGCGTAGGCGTGTTGGAGCACGACGCACCAGACGCCGACGCCGCGGATGCCGTCGAACGGCTTGACCGAGCCGATGCGGGGCGCCCGGGACTCGAACGGGTGGAGCGCCACCGTCACGCTGTTGCGAGCTTTCCGGTGTCGACACGGTTCTTGCGGTCCATGGAGCGCTTCTCGACGAACTGATAGAGCGGCCAGGCGAAGACGAACGCCGTGATCCACGCCACCAGGACCCGAAGGGGGAGGTATCCGTCAGGGATCGGCAGCACGAAAAGCAGGATCGGGAGGGTGTGGATCAAGTAGAGGCTGTACGACATGCGACCGACGGCCCGGACCGGCCGGATCGACAGCGCCCGGCCCAGGAGCCAGCGAGGGGTGCGGACCATGCAGATGAGCACCGGGACCATGGCCCAGTTGGTGATGGTGAAGGCCCACTTGACCCAGAAGTTGCCGGTCGAGAGCTCGGCCATGGCGACCTCGAAGGCCTGCTGCGGGGAGAGCGTCTCGTTGACCTCGGGGAGGAACGGGACGTAGGGCCAACCGAACTTCTGCAACGGGCTGATGCTGAGCGTCATCAGCAAGGCGATCGTCGCAGCACCGACCCAGGCGCCGACGGTGAACAGTTGCCGTTGGCGTGCGGTCGGTGTCTCGGGGATCCGACTGTTGATCACGGCGGCGACCACACCGAGCATGAGAGCGTCGGGTCGTTGCAGCCAGAAGTTGAGCGGACCGAAGTGGCCGGTGGCGCGAGCGATCTGTATCCCGATGGCGAGGACGGCCATGAGTACCGCCATCTGCGTGATCCAGCGTCGAGTCACCATGAGCAGAGCCAGGAACGCAACGAGCACGTAGAACTGCTGCTCGAGAGACAGCGACCACATCTGGTAGAGCGCCACGCCCTGGTTGGGGTATCCGAGGGGGTTGACCAAGTTGTAAACGTACAGTCCTGCCGGAAGGATCTCCTGGGTGAAGAACCCGCCGAATGTGAATCCCTGCAGATCGGCGTCTTCGCCAGCGACAGCGAAGAGCACTGCGGCGACGACCGTCACCACCGCCAGCGTGACGTAGAGCGCCGGGAGGAGTCGCCACGCCCGCTTGGTCAGGAACCTTCGCACCGAGACCGTCCCGGATCGCTGCCCCTCCTCGAGCAGGAGCGTGGTGACGAGGAAGGCACTCAGGGCCAGGAACACGTCGAGGATGGACGAGAACGACTCGAGCTTCAGCGGTGCGGCGTGCACGGCGATGACCATGAGCACACCGATGCCCCGAACGCCGTCGAACGACGGCACGTTGCGTATTGGCGGGGCGATGGTGATCGGCGTCTCTGCCCGGATGCCTGCCACGCTGGTCGGACTCCCCTTGGCCTCTCGGCTGCCGTCGCCGGTCCCTTCCGGTGGACGACGGTAGCACCGCTTCGAACGGAATCCTCCTGCGGGCCTGACCTCAGACGTCGAGGCTGGCAGCGTCGAACTGGGGTGAGTGATCCAGCAGATAGGCCCGACGGCGGGCCACGTCTGATCCCATGAGCGTCTCGAAGAGGTCAGCGGCCTCCGCTGCAGCTGCGGCGTCGTCCATGGTCATCCGCTTGAGGATCCGCGTCTGCCGATCGAGGCAGGTCACGGCGAGCTCCTCGACGTCCATCTCTCCGAGTCCCTTGAACCGGACCCACGGCAGGTTTTCGGCCTTGCGGTTGCCGGTGGTGAGTTCGTCGGTGAGTCGGAGCTTCTCCTCCTCGGAGAATGCGTGAACCGCTCGGTCGCCGACCTTGACGGTGTAGAGCGGTGGCCGAGCGGCGAAGACCCGGCCGTCGGTGAGCAGCGGGCGCATGTAGGTGTAGATGAGCGTGAGGAGCAGACACCGGATGTGACTGCCGTCCACATCGGCGTCACAGAGGATGATGATTCGCCCGTATCGGGCGTCCTCGAGTTTGAAATCAGCGCCGGAGCCGGCGCCGATGGCGGCGAAGAGCGCCTGTGCCTCGGCGTTGTCGACCACCTGCTTGAGCGTGGACTTGCCGGCGTTGACGACCTTTCCCCGGAGCGGCAGCACCGCCATGTACTCGGCGTTGCGCCCGGCCTTGGCCGGCCCGGCGGCGGAGTCGCCCTCCACGATGAGCAACTCGGAGTCCTCGCCGTGGCGTCGGCAGTCGGCGAGCTTGTCGGGCATCCCCGCCGAGGAGAGCGCCGAGGCCTTGCGGCGGGCATCGAGCGAGGCCTTGGCCGTCACCCGGTTCACGACCGCCTGCGCCACCTTGTCCCGGAGGGCGCTGACGTGGGCCCGCTTCCCGCCGCTGTCGATCCAGTTGGCCAGTCCATCGCGGACGACCTCGTAGACGATCGACTGGATCGCCGGAGTCCCGAGTTCCTGTTTGGTCTGCCCCTTGAACTGCGGTTCACCGAAGGTGACCTTGATCGCTGCGACCAGCCCCTCCTGCACATCGGACTTCTCCGCCCGGTCCTGACCCGACTTGGCCAACTTGGCGAGTTTCTTGGTCCCGGTGAGCAGCACGTCGTTGGTGACCTTCGTCAGCGCGCGGTCGAAGCCGGCCACGTGCGTGCCGCCGTCGGTGGTCGGGATGGTGTTGACGAAGCTGCGGACAACGGTGTCGTATCCGGCGGTCCAACGCAGGGCGACGTCGACCGAACACGCTCGCTCGACGAGTGTCATCTTCCCGTCGACGGGGACCTTCTCCTCGAACGTGGCAGTGCCCTGCAGGGTGATGATCTCGGTGACGGCGGCTCCGGAGGAGAGCGTCGCGACCAGATCCGACAGTCCGCCGGCGGCACTGAAGTCCTCCTCGCTGATCCGTGCTCCCCGCCGGTCCACCAGACGGACGACGAGTCCGGGAACGAGGTAGCAGACCTGGGCGCAGTGGGCTCGAACCTCCTCGGCGTCGATGGTCAGCCCCGGGTCGAAGATCTCGAGGTCCGGCCAGAACCGCACCCGCGTCCCTGTGCGCTTGGCTGGGATCTTGCCCACCTGCTCGAGCTTGGATCCGGCGACGAACTTCCCCTTGGCGTCCACCCGACCCGGCACCCGGTGCACGAACGTGAGGCGTTGCGTGGCACCGTCCCGGTCGACTTCAGCGATGAGCTTCGCCGAGAGAGCGTTGACCACCGATGCACCGACGCCGTGCAGGCCTCCGGAGGACGAGTACGCCCCACCGCCGAACTTCCCGCCGGCATGGAGTTCGGTGAACACGATCTCCAGGGCTGTACGGGCGCCGTCCTTCCGGCCCGTGGGAATGCCTCGTCCGTTGTCGGCCACCTCCACCGACCCGTCCTTGTGCAGGGTGACGACGACGAGGGTGGCGTGGCCGGCGGCGGCCTCGTCGACGGCATTGTCGATGAGCTCCCACACCAGGTGGTGGAGGCCCTCGGGTCCGGTGCCGCCGATGTACATGCCCGGCCGCTTGCGGACGGCGTCGAGTCCTTCGAGCAGTTGGATGCTCTTCTCGTCGTAGGTCGACATCGGCGTCAGTAAAGCATGGCGGCCCGGGTGCTCGATGCCACTACCGTTATCTGGTGAGTTCGGACCCGCCCTCCACGACCTCGAGATCCGACCCGGTGGTGAACCCGGCCACTCCAGTGATCCTCGCAGTGGGGGCGACCGTCCTGTGGTCGGTCGGGAACCTGATGGCGGCGGCGTCGGACCTGCCCGGCCCCCAGTTGGCGTTCTGGCGGATCACGTTCGGCGCCCTCCTCTACCAAGCAGTGTTCCGGTTCCGTGGTGGGCGCATGAGCGTGCCGACGCTGCGGACCGCAGCCCTTGGTGGCCTGGCGTTCGGACTGAGTTCGATCCTGTTCTTCACGGCGCTGCAGACCACGTCGGTCGCCTCGGTCACGATCATCATCGCCCTGCAACCCGTGCTGATCCTGCCCTACGCCATCCGACATCTCGGCGAACACGTCGACGGGGTGCGTCTGGCGCTGATGGGGATGGCGATCGCCGGCACGATCGTTGCGGTCCTGGCGGGATCGGCGAGCGGCTCCCACTCGGTGCTCGGAGACGTGCTCGCCCTCGGTGGGACGATCATCGGCTGCGGATACTTCGTGGGGACGAAACGTGCTCGTCAGACGCTCGGAACCGTCGAGTACTTGGCGGCGGCTCTCACAGTCGGGGCTGTCGTGGCGCTCGCCGGTGCGCTTCTGACCGGTCCCGGCCTGATCCGACCTGACCTCGACGATCTGTGGTGGGCCCTGCTCCTGACCCTGATCCCGGGGACGGGCCACCTCATGATGAGCTGGGCGCAAGCTCACCTCACCGTGACGACCACCTCGACGATCACGCTCGACGTGGTCGTGTTGAGCTCACTCGCTGCCGTCGTGGTGTTCGGACAGGCTCTCGAGTTGTTGCAGGTGCTCGGCATGGCTGTCGTGTTGCTCGCACTCGCGTTCTACGTTCGCCGCTCGTCGCCGTCGGTGTTGCCCGAGCCGGCCGACATCCCCATCACCGGAGGGGATTGACGCCTCACCAGCGTGCCCAACCGAATCCGAGGAGACGTCGTTTGGTCCGCTTGCTCGCCAGATCCCGGGCGGTCGGGGGGATCGCCAGCGGCTCTGGGGACGCATCGGGACGGGAGGGGGCGTCCGCCGTCCCGACGACGAGCAGCAGTCCGGCGCTCGGACCGACGTAGGCCCAGTCGATGCGGCTCTCGCCCGCCCGGAATCTGGTGGCGCGGATTCCGGCGGTCGCACGGTTCCGCTGCGGGAACTCCTCGACATCGGTCACCTTGGCGGACTCGGCGTCGGTGACGGTGAGCACGACGGCGTCGTCGGCGACGGCGGGGCCCGCTCCGACGATCCGGGCGCCTTCGGCGAGCTTCATGCCGGCCACACCGCCGGCGCCACGACCCTGCACCGGAACGCTGTCCGCAGGGCAACGCAGCACCTGGGCGTCGGAGGTGACGAACACCGCGTCGGAGCCGGGAGGAGCGACCCACGCAGCGACGACGGCGTCGCCGGGCTTCAGCTTGATGACCGGTCGGCCCGCCGGCGTGTCGGCGAGTTCCTCGGAGGCGACGCGTTTGGCTGTGCCGAGCGCGGTGACCATCAACACCGGGGGACCGGCCCGATCCGATGTGTCGGTGAGCAGGACCACCTCTTCGCCCTTGGTGAGTGCGCAGAGATCGCTGATCGAGGTCCCGCGGCTGCGGCCGGTCACCTCGCCGATGTCGTCCACGGAGATCGGCAGCGCACGACCGTTGCTGGTCACGGTGGTGATGGTGGCGAGCGCCGAGGTGGCGATCCGCTGACGGAGGACGTCGTGACGCCCAGGCGTCGCCGGTCGGGACCCGGCGGCCGGTTCCACTCCGATGACGCCAGTGCTGGACAGGGTCACCGAGCACGGTTCGTCGGTACGGGCGGCGCGCTCCTCCTGCCGGGCCTCTGCCAGGCTCACGTCGTCGAGTTCGTCGGGCCTGACGATGCGGCTCCGCCGTGGACGCCCGAACGTGGCAGCGAGTTCTTCGATCTCCTTCAACACGATGGTGCGGCGACGCTGTTGCGAGGAGAGGATCCTCCGGTACTCGGCGATTCGGCCCCGCAGTTCGTCGGCCTCGGCTTCGAGTTCGAGCAGTGCGAGCGCCGTGAGCCTCCGGAGTTGCATGTCGAGAATGTGCGTCGCCTGCACCTCGGTGAGGGCGAGTTCGCTGACGAGTCGGTCGCGGGCCTCACCAGCATCCTGGGACGAGCGGATGATCGACACCACCAGATCGATGGCATCCAGGGCGATCAGGAGTCCCTCGACCAGGTGGAGCCGCCGTTCGGCCTTGTCGAGCCGGAACTCGGTGCGCCTGGTCACCACCTCGAGGCGGTGCTCGACGTAGTGGTGGCACAGATCCCAGAGCCCGACCGTGGTCGGCACGCCGTCGACGAGGACCACGTTGTTGATCGAGAAGGTCTCCTCGAGCGGTGTGTGTCGGTAGAGCTCGGTGAGGACGGCCTCGGCGTTGGCGTGTGGTCGGAGTTCGATCTCGATCCGCAGTCCGGTGTGGCGGTCCGAGGTGTTCTTCACGTCGGACACTTCGGGCAGCTTGTTGGACCGGATCAGCTCGAGGATCCGGCTGACGACCCGTTCCGGGCCGACGAGGTAAGGGAGCTCGGTCACGACGATTCCCCGTCGTGTCTTCGTCAGGTCGACCACCTCGGCGGTCGCACGCATCCGGAAGCTGCCTCGTCCGGTCTGGTACGCCTCGGCCAGGCCGTCGTCGATGATCAGGCCGCCCGAGGGGAGGTCCGGCCCGGGCAGCACGGCCATCAGCTGCGCCACCGTGGCCTTGGGACGACGTTTGGTCATGACCAGTTCGATCGCCGCTGCGACCTCGCCGAGATTGTGAGGGGCCATGTTCGTGGCCATGCCCACTGCGATGCCGGTCGTTCCGTTGACGAGCAGGTTCGGCAGGACTGCGGGCAACACGATCGGCTCGGAACGCTCGCCGTCGAACGTCGGCCGGAAGTCGACGGTCTCCTCATCGATCTCACCGAGCATCTCCATCGCCGCCTCGGAGAGGCGGCACTCGGTGTAGCGGTACGCCGCCGGCGGATCGTCGAGGCTCCCGAAGTTGCCGTGGGGGTCGACCAGGGTCACGTTCCGGCCGAAGTCCTGACCCATCCGGACCAGAGCGTCGTAGATGGCTCCGTCACCGTGGGGGTGGTACTTGCCCATGGTCTCGCCGACCACACCGGCGGACTTGCGGTGCGGCCGATCGGGACGCAGGCCCATGTCGGCCATGGCGTAGAGGATCCGGCGCTGCACCGGCTTGAGGCCGTCACGGACGTCCGGGATCGCCCGGGCGGTGATGACCGAGAGGGAGTAGGACAGGAACGACTCGCCGAGTTCGGTGGTGACGGGCACCTCGACGATCTCCCGGGCGTACTCCTCGAGGAGCGTGGGCTGACGTGGCATGGAGCATGTTGTAGCCGCCCGGTGGCGCCGCTCGGTGCGGGTGGGTCAGGATCTCCACATGACCAACTCACCCTGGCTCGATGACGCCTGCTCACTCGTGGATGCGTTCCGCTCCGGCGAACGCTCACCGGTCGAGGAGGTCGAGGCCTCGATCGCCGCCATCGAGGCGAGCAACCTGAACGCCTTCTCGTTCCTCGACCCGGAGCGAGCACTCGACGCTGCCCGCTCCGCCGACGTCTCCAAGCCGTTCGGTGGGGTGCCCATCGGTGTCAAGGAACTCGACCAGGTTGAGGGCTGGCCCGACACCGGAGCCTCCCTCGTGTTCGCCGAGAGGATTGCGGAGTACACCGGCGAGGCTCCCCGCCGTTTCATCGAGGACGGTGGGGCGGTACCGGTGGGCCTGACCACGGCATCTGAGTTCGGCGGCCTGAACGTGAGCGTCACCAAGCTGAACGGCGTCACCCACAACCCGTGGCAACACGGCCGGACCTGCGGCGGCAGCTCGGGCGGGAGCGCCTCGGCGGTCGCCGGTGGACTCGTCAGCATCGCCACCGGTGGCGACGGTGGCGGTTCCATCCGAATCCCCGCCGGCTACACGGGCCTGTTCGGGATGAAGGGGACCTATGGCCGCATCTCACGGGGGCCGGTGGCCCACTTCCGACCGGGGACGATCGTCTCCGGCGTGATGGCACGCTCGGTGCGCGACGCCGCCCGACACTACGACGTGGTCGCCGGCGTCGATCCGTACGATCCCGCCAGCCTCCCCAACCCGGGTGGTTGGGAGGCCGGTCTCGGCTCGGTCGACCTGAGGAACAAGAAGGTGGCGATCCTGCCCACCATCGCCGGCGTGCGCCTCGAACCAGGCGTCGAGGCGCAACTGCGTCAGGCTGCCGGCGACCTGGTGACGCTCGCCGGCATGGAGGTGGTCGAGGTGGATCTCCGCCTCCCCAACCTCGCTGCGCAGTGGGCCATGGGCAACCTGTCCACCCTGCTGGCGGAGTTCGGGGATCTGTGGCCCGGGTGTGCCCGTCAGATGACCGACGAGATCGCTCTGGGGACCCTGCTCGCCCAGTCGCTGTACAACCTGAACCTCGCTGCGGTGGCGGAGTCGCAGCGGATCGAGGCCAACCAGGCCATGGCCCGGGTGTTCGAGCAGGTCGACTACGTCATCACCAGTACCAACCCCGGCCCGGCGTTCGCCGCTGAGGCCACGACGTCGTCACCGACGGACAACTTCATCGACACCGCCAAGTCGCACGAGGCGCTCCGGGTGGCGTTCCGGGGTTTCATGGCGTCGGTTCGCGTGGCCAACGGTGTGTTCCCGAAGCTGTCCAACGCCTTGATCGACGCCGTCGTGGCCAAGGTGCCGGACCTGGTCACGATGGGCGGGCTGACGATCATCTCGAACATCTACGGCAATCCGGCGTGCTCCATCCCGGCCGGCACGGTCAACGACCTGCCCGTCGGGATGCAGGTGCTCGCCCCGCACCACCGTGACGGTGAACTGTTCGACCTGGCCTGGATCTACGAACGGGAGATCGGTTGGCCGATGGTCGCCCCGGCGGTCGGCGACGCAGCCGCCACTCCGGTCTGATCGGTCGGACTCAGACCGGGAGGATGATCTCCGCCGCCTGACGGAGCTGTTCGCTCGTCCCGGCGTGGATCAGGATCTCGGTCACAGCGGATTCCTTCCACGCCGCCACACGCTCCCGGATGCGGCCGGGGGTGCCGACGAGCGAGATCTCGTCGGCGAAGGCCACAGGGACCTCGTTCACGGCCTCGTCGCGCCGATCCTCGAAGAACAGGTCCTGGATCCGCTCCGCCTGCTCGCCGAGCCCCATCCGTGCGGCGAGCTTGGTGTGGTAGTTCTGACCCTTGGCGCCCATGCCGCCGATGTAGAACGCCAGCATCGCCCGGGTCATCCCGAGTGCGGCCTCGATGGTCTCGTCCCGGTCGTCGGCGGTCACCACGAACGGGCACAGCGCTGCGACCTCGAAGTTCGGCCCGGCGCCGGCGAGCTGATCGGCGTAGACCTCCTGACGGAACGGTGAGTAGTAGAGCGGCAACCAGCCGTCGGCGATCTCAGCGGTCTGGGCCACGTTCTTGGGGCCCTCGGCGCCGAGGTAGATCGGGATGTGCGGGCGCAGCGGGTGGACGATCGACCGGAGCGGTTTGCCGAGTCCGGTGCTGCCCTCCCCGGTGTAGGGGTGCTGATAGAACTCGCCGGCGAACTCGAGCTTGTCCTCACGGGCGACGACCCGGCGGATGATCTCGACGTACTCGCGGGTGCGAGCGAGCGGCTTGTCGGACGGGCGTCCGTACCAGCCCTCGACCACCTGCGGGCCGGACACGCCCAGCCCCAGTCGGAATCGCCCGCCGGTGAGGTGGTCCATGGTGATCGCCGACATGGCGACCGCCGAGGGGGTGCGGGCGGCGAGCTGCACCACGGAGGTGCCGAGTTGGACCCGTTCGGTGACTGCCGCCAGGTACGCGAGCGGCGTGAGGGCGTCGGACCCCCAGGCCTCGGCGGTCCAGATGGACGTGAAGCCGGCCTGCTCGGCGGTGATGGAGCGCTCCACCCAGCCGTCGGGCGGGAGCTGGCCCCAGTATCCGTGCATGAGTCCGAGGTCCATGGTTGCTCACTTCCCCTGGTAGTTGGGTTCCCGCTTCTCCTTGAAGGCCCGGGCCCCTTCCTTGGCGTCCTCTGAGGCGAACACGTCCCAGCCGTAGGTGAACTCGTGTTCGAGGGCCTCCGACTCGGTCATGCCGTTGGTCTCACGCAGTGTTCGCAGGAGGGCCTGGACGGCGATCGGACCGTTGGCGCAGATCGTCCGGCCGATCTCCTTGGCTCGCTCGAGTGCGTCCCCGTCAGGGGTGACGTGGTTGACGAGGCCCAGGTCGAAGGCCTCGGCTGCCGTGATCGTGTTGCCGCACAACAGGAGCTCAGCGGCCCGGGCCCACGGGATCTGCCGGGGGATCCGGACGGCTGATCCGCCCATCGGGTAGAGCGCTCTCCGGACCTCGGCGATGCCGATCCTGGACGACGCTCCTGCGACTCGGATCTCCGTCGCTCCCAGGAGTTCCGTGCCCCCGGCAATGGCGGTTCCCTCGACTGCGACGATCAGGGGGACCATGGGCTTCCACGTCCGCAGGAGCGCCTTCCAATGGAGCTCGGGATCTTCGGCCAGACGACCCTGGACGTCGATTTCGCCGGTGTCGCCCTGGAACCCGTCCGCCATCTCCTTCAGGTCCATGCCGGAGCAGAAGTTGCCTCCCGCCCCGGTGAGGATCAGGACGCGGATGTCCGGATTCGTGTCGGCCTCGACGTAGGCGTCGTACAGCCGGACGAGCATCTCGCCGTTGATGGCGTTCTGGCGTTCCGGCCGGTTCAGGGTGGCGATCAGCAGGTGGCCGTCGCGTTCGGTGGTCAGTGCGGGCACGGGTGCCTCCTGTTGCCGGGTCAGTGCCGGTGGTGGGGTCGGCGCTCGTCCTTGAGGTCGTCGAGCTGCCGGATGAACTCCTGACGCACCTTGATCACTCCGTGCCACACGGCGTCAGCGTCGTGGGCGCCGTCCTCGGCGTGGCTGGCGACGATCTGCGGCAGACCCCCGACCTGACCCTCGAGGGTGATCCGTTGGTTGACGTGATCGCGATCCTTGACGTGGATATCCATGGTCACCTCATCGGACGGCCGACCGATCAGGTGACGGTTGATCTGGTCGAGCAGTTCGACGACCTTGGGGCGTTCATCCTCGGCGAATCCGTGACCGAGGTGCAGGATCGCATCGACGGTCGCATCGCTCTCGCTGGGTGTGGTGCTCATGGGGCGGTTCTACCAGCGCCGGACGCCTGCGTCACAACCCTGCGTCCTCGCCGTCCGGTTCCAGATCGGGAAGACCCAGCCCGAGGGTGGGTGCCTCGACGCCCCCGTCGATCTCGAGGAGCTTGCCGGTGATGAACGATCCGGCATCCGAGCAGAGGTAGACGACGCCGGCGGCGATGTCCTCGGGGCGGCCGAGTCGGCGCAGCGGAGTGGAGGCCTCCATCTGGTTCCGGATCGACGCGTCGACGAGCACCATGTCGAGCGCCGAGGTGGCGACCGAGCCGACCGCGATCCCGTTGACCCGGATGTGTGGTGCGAGGTCACAGGCGGTGAGCCGGGTGAGGTGCGTGAGCGCCGCCTTGGCGGTGCCGTAGGCGGCGAAGCCCCGGTCCGACAGCCGACCGATGGCGGAGGAGATGTTGACGATCGACCCTCCACCACCTGCGAGCAGGGCCGGAACGGACAGCTTGGTGAGCTCGAATGCAGTCGTGACGTTGAAGTGGAACGCCTGCTCGAACGAGCGGGCCGAGGTGTCGAGCAGCGGTTTGGGGAAGGAGCCGCCGGCGTTGTTCACCAGGATGTCGAGACCACCGAGTTCGGCCATGGCGGCCTCGGGCAGCGCTGCGAGTCCGTCGAGGTCGTTGACGTCGGCCACGACGGCCACGGCCCGCCTGCCGATCGAGCGGATCGCCGATGCGGTGTCCTCGACCTGCTCGGCTGTACGGGCACTCACGACCACGTCGGCACCGGCCTCGGCGAGCGCCAGTGCCGTGGCCCGACCGATACCCCGACCGGCGCCGGTCACGAGCGCCACTGCTCCGTCCACACGGAACATCTCAGCGACGGTCACAGCCAACCTGACTTCTTGAATCGTGACCAGAGGATCACATGGATCGATCCGATCACCCCCAACACGATCCAGAACCCGTACTCGGTCTCACGCTCCGGCATGTGCTTGAAGTTCAACCCGTAGATGCCGGCGATGGCCGTGGGTACTGCGATGATGGCGGCGTAGGTGGACATCTTCCGCATGTCCTCGTTCTAGCGGATGCTGACTTTGGTCAGGTTCGCCTCGAGGGCCGTGAGCAGCAGGTCACGGTCGGCGCGCAGCGTCTCGGTCACCTGTTGCACGTCGTCGTCGGTGTCGGAGAGGAGGTGGCGGAGCTCGTCGCTGAGGACCGGTTAGTCCGCATGGCGGAGCGTGGCGAGGACTTCGATGGGAGGCGCCACCACCCGGGACAGCTCCAGCACCACCGCCTCAGTCGGTAGATCTCCTCGGTCGGATCCTTCACGGTTGCGGCCGAGAAGATTCGCTCCTCGTTGCCGGCAGCGTCCTCGATCGCCAGGGGATGGATGCCGAAGGCGTCCCTGACGTCGTCGAGTTCGGACGGTGTCGGGTCGGCGAGCCCCACCGACGCGAAGGTGCGACTGCCGTCGGAATCGAGCCGGCGCCGTTCGGCTAGCTCGTCGAAGCGGCCCTGGCCGTCGACGGCCAGTCCGTCGTGGCACACGCCCTGAGCAACGATCACGGCGTGTCGTTCGAATCGCAGGCCATGCGGGCCTCTGCTGCGGCCCAGGTGAAGATGCCCCGGGCCATGACCGAGGTCTCGGCTCGGGATCGGGCCTCGTTGACGCGCATCCTGATCTCTGCGACCGACGCCCCATCTGGATCGGCCTGCCATGCGAGTTCTGCCAGGTGGGCGGCGAGTCGCAGGTCCCCGGTGGCGAGCAGTTCGTCGGCTCGGGCCACGACTGCGGCCGTGCCGCCGGCCAAGCTGACGAGCTCGCTGGCGAGTGCGACGGCGGGCGCCGGTTTGAGGTGCGACGGGTCGCCGTCGTACCAGCCGCCGTAGAGACGCCAGATGTTGTGCACGACGAACTCCGGGTCGTCGTAGCTCGGCTGCAGCCACGGCAGACCCTCGAGTTGGCCGGGAACCCGGACCTCACCGAGGCAGGTGTCGAGCGTGGCCCCCCGGTTCATGAGGTCGAGCGTCTGTTCCAGCAGTGATTCGAGCCACTCGGCGCTGGTTCGCAGTACCTCGCTGATCCGTTCGGCTCCGGCGATGGGCAGGCCGTGACCGGGCAGCATCAACTCGGCGCCCTGCTCGGACATGGTGCGCAGCGCCGCAGCCCACTCGGCCGGGTAGCGCTGCGCCTTCTGCGGGTTGCCACAGTTCGGGCTCGCCCAGATGAACAGGTCGCCGGTGCACAGCACCCGTCTGTCCGGGAGCCACACCCACGTGTGGTCGTCGGTCTCGCCCCGGGCGTGGTGGAGTTCCACACGGAGTGATCCGTGTTCGACGACGAGGTCGCGGTCATAGACACGGTCTGGGTGACGGAACGATTTGGGGAAGATCGGCTCGGCGAGTTGGAACTGCCGCTGGTTGATGATGCCGTTGTATCCGTTGGTCAACACGTAGCGGTCGAAGCGGTCCGCCACCCGCCGGTGGGCGACGACAGTGACCTCGTCGCCGTCGGCTTCGAACAGCGGCACCGCAGCGACGTGGTCGACGTGACCGTGCGTGTAGATGGCGCTCGTGAGGGGAGCTGTGCTCCAGCGACGGATCTCGTCACGCAGACCGGGAGCATGGATGGGGCCGCCGGCGTCGACGAGCAGGAGCTCGCCGTCGTCCTCGAGAGCGGTGACGTTGCCGAAGCTGCGGACGAAGCCCACGCCGGGAGCGAACTCCTCGAGCTCCGATCCGCCTACCATCAGCGAGGTGTTGGACCCGATCTCTCGACGGCCCGAGAGCAGGTCCTCTGAGAGGGTCAGGGAATCCACCACCCCAGCCTAGGTGGATCAGCAGGGAGCGGTTTCCTCCAACAGGGCTGCGAGGTGGGCGTGTCGGTCACCGAGCGTGCGGCTGAGGATCTGCGCACGGGTGACGTAGCGGTGGGCGGTGTGCTCCCAGGTGAACCCGATCCCGCCGTGGTTGAACACGTTGGTCTGGGAGTTGGCCACGGCGGCATCGGTGGCGACGACCCGAGCCGCCTCGACGAGGAACCCGGCCTCGGGGCGCCGTCCGGCGAGCGCCAACGCAGCGAGCCGGATGGAGCTCGTCGCCGCCTCGGCCCGGACCGCCATGTCGGCACAGCGGTGCTTGACCGCCTGGAACGACCCGATGGGCACTCCGAACTGTTCGCGATCCACTGCGTAGGCGACCGACTGCTCGGCGGTGCCGGTGGCGATCCCGGCGAGTTGGGCCCCGACGAGCACCGTTCCCCGGAGACGCAGACGGTCGCTGGCGTCGCCGGCGAGGGTCGCCACCGGGTCGGACAGGTCCGGCAACGGCGACGTCGACAGGGGTACCAGCAGGTCGAGCGACTCGAGTGGTGCGGCGTCGAGCGCTGCGGCATCGAGGAGCACGATCCGGTCGGCGGTGACCACCAGGGCGTACGCCGCGCCATCGAGGTCGCTGATCCGGAGGTGGGCATCTCCGGGCGCAGCGGCCTCGACCTCTGCGAGCGCCACGGGCGCCGAGCCGTCGAGGATCGCAGCGGTCACGTCGGCCGCTCCGGTCTCAGCAGCGAGTCTGGCGCCGAGCACGGTGGCGAGGAACGGCCCCGGCGTGGCGTGTCGGCCGAGTTGCTCGAACAACAGCGTCTCCTCGGCCAGGCCGTAGCCGACACCGCCGAGGGACTCCTCAAGACCGAGCCCGAACCATCCCAACTCGGCGCACCGCACCCACAGTTCGGGATCGATCACCCGGGAGGCGCCATCGGACCGGGCCAGGCCGTGGAGATCGAAGTCCGACTCGAGTTGCGCCCGAACGGTGGCGACGATCTCATCCTGTTCGGGGGTGGGGAGGAGGTCCACGTCGCTCCCTCAGGCCCGGGGCAGGCCGAGCACTCGCTCGCCCACGATGTTGCGTTGGATGTCGGTCGTACCGCCACCGATCGTGTAGGCGAACGACTGCAGGTACGGGCCGGTCCACACCCCCTCACCGTCGACCGGCGTGAGGCGCAGGGCCTCCGGACCGATGACCTCGAGAGCGAGTTGGTAGACACGTTGGTGCAGTTCGCCGTGGAACAGCCGGATCATCGACCCTTCCGGGCCGGGCATCCCCGTGCGGGCGTTGCGGGAGACGCCGGCGACGGTCATCGCCCGGAGCGCAGCGACCTCGGCGCGGGCGGTCGCCAGTCGACGAGCGATCTCGTCGTCGGCGATGGCCGGCCGCACACCGTCGGGGCCGGTCCGGGAGCGGGCCTCGGAGATCAGCCGCTCCACGGTCGTGGCGAGCTCGACCTGATCCGCCATGAACCCGGTGCCACGCTCGAAGCTGAGGGTGGACATGGCGGTCCGCCAGCCGTTGTCGATCCCACCGACCACATTGGTCACCGGGATCCGGACCTCGTCGTAGAAGACCTCGCAGAAGTCGGTGACGTGGCTCATGGTCTGGATGGGTCGGATGTCGATCCCGGGGGAGTTCATGTCGCAGACGACCCACGAGATGCCCTTGTGCTTGGGTGCGTCCGGATTGGTCCGGACGAGCAGTTCCTGGAGGTCGGCCACGTGGGCGTAGGAGGTCCACGTCTTCTGGCCGGTCACGACGAGTTCGTCGCCGTCGAGTTCGGCGCGCGTGCTCAGGGAAGCCAGGTCTGATCCGGCTCCCGGTTCGGAGAACCCTTGGCACCACACCACCTCTCCCCGGAGGATCGGCGGCAGCAACTGCTCCTTCTGGTCCTCGGTGCCACAGGCGATGAGCGTCGGGCCGCCGTGGTTGTTCCCGACGAAGGTGCAGCTGTTGTTGAGGGTGAACGGCGGATCGGCGAGGGCGAACTCCTCGTACCAGATCATCTGCTGGATGTCGGACAGCCCCCGTCCGCCGTACTCCACGGGCCAGTTGATCCCGGCCCAGCCACCGTCGTGGAGCGTGCGCTGCCAGGCCAGGTCGAAGGCTCGCATCTCCGGACCCTCGGGCGGGCGGGCCTCGTTCGGCAGGTGCTCTCGGAGCCACGTGCGGGCCTCATCGCGGAACGAGAGCTCCTCATCGGTCAGATCGAGGTTCACCGACGCAACGTACCCCTGTTGGTGGATTCACCACGAGTTCACCGCACGTGCGCCGTGATTGCCGCGTCGGCCGCGTCCGCTGGCGGTACGGTCGCTTCACTGTGACGCGCACCTACGTCCTCGATACGTCGGTGCTGCTGGCGGACCCGGCGGCACTGGAGAAGTTCGATGAGCACGAGGTGGTCATCCCCCTCGTCGTCATCACTGAGTTGGAGGCCAAACGACTCCACCCGGAGCTCGGGTGGTCGGCCAGGGAGGCGCTCCGATCACTCGAACGCCTGCGCCAACGCCACGGCAGCCTGACTGCACCGATGCCGACCAACCCTGCGGGGGGAACGGTCAGGGTGGAGTTGAACCACGTCGACACCTCGTCGTTGCCCGACGTGTTCTCGTCGTCGGTCAACGACCACCGGATCCTGGCCGTTGCTCGGAACCTCGCCGATGGTGGGGCCGACGCCGTCCTGGTGAGCAAGGACCTGCCGCTGCGCCTCAAGGCGTCCGTGGTGGGCATCCCAGCCGAGGAGTACCGCAACGAGATGGTCGATCCGGACGGGTGGTCCGGGATGGTGGAGATCGAGGAGTCCGCCGACCTCGTCGATGCCCTGTACCACGACCGGGTCGTCTCGATCGGTGCCGCCGAGGACGTGCCGGTCAACGCCGGTATCGTGCTCCGCAGCCCGAGTTCCTCGGCACTCGGACGTGTGCGCGCCGACGGCAAGGTCCACCTCGTCGATGGGGAGCGCTCGTTGTTCGACGTGCGCGGTCGCTCCGCCGAGCAGCGGGTGGCACTCGACCTGCTCAGCGACGAGTCCGTCGGGATCGTGTCGCTCGGGGGTCCTGCGGGCACCGGCAAGTCGGTCCTGGCGCTCGCTGCAGGTCTCGATGCCGTACTGGAGCGACGTTCCCACCGGAAGGTCATCGTGTTCCGTCCCCTGTTCGCCGTCGGCGGTCAGGAACTCGGTTATCTGCCCGGTTCGGAGTCCGAGAAGATGACGCCGTGGGCCGCAGCGGTCCACGACGCTCTCGAGGCGATCGCCGGTCCGGTTGTCATCGACGAGATCGTCGACCGGGAACTCGTCGAGGTGCTCCCGTTGACCCACATCCGTGGACGGACGCTCACCGACTGCTTCGTGATCGTCGACGAGGCCCAGAACCTCGAGCGCATGGTGCTGCTCACTGCGCTCAGCCGTCTCGGCGAACGCAGCCGTGTCGTGCTGACCCACGACGTCGCCCAACGCGACAACCTCAGGGTCGGTCGTCGTGACGGCATCGCCTCGGTGGTCGCACTGCTGCGGGGGCATCCGCTCTTCGGCCACGTCACGCTCTCGCGTTCCGAGCGCAGCGCCGTGGCGGCGCTCGTGAGCGATCTGCTCGACGCCGGTTGATCAGCGAGCCGCACGGCGTGACGTGTCGGCCGTCCCGCCGGGGCCTCAGATGACTCCGAGTAACCCGAGGGTGAGGATCAGGGCGATCGCCCCGACGAGGTCCACCGACGCCGTCACCACGGGGATTCCGTAGGAGTCCGGGTCGAGGTCCGATCTCCAGGCCACCACCGTCCCGTAGTACGCCAGGGCGACCACGAACGCCACTGCCATGGCGCCGCCGATGAGCGACGAGAGCACCATCTCCCAGATCCCGGGCGAGGCCAGGTGGAGGAGCGCGGCCACGATCCACGCACCGACGGCGTTGATGAGGAACACCGGGACGAACAGGGTGAACACGGCCAGGCCGTCACGGCGGGCCTCGACACCGGGGACCAGCGTGGGCTCGACGAGGCCGAGGTGGAGGTTGGTCCCGATCCGGCTCGCCAGGATCCCACCGAGCGAGCCTGCAGAGCTCACGAATGCCGGCAACAGGACGAGGAGCGCCGGGAGGGCGGCGAAGCTGCCGATGCGTTCCTGGACCACCAGACCGGAGAGCGTCGAGAGCACGACCGCAGCGCTCAGGATCGGGAGCGACTCGCGGATGATGAGGGTGATCTCTGCCACCCGGGCCCGGAGCGCAGAGACGAACACTGCCACGCTGAGGGCGATCAGCGTCCAGCCGAACGTCGTGGTCAGGGAACCGTGACCGAGCAGGAACGTGGCGATCCACAGCGCCGGGATCGTCACCACATCCCCGAGGGTCGCCGTGGTCGGAGCAACGAGGGCATCGAGGTCCCAGCCGCGCCGCACCCCGACAGCGGTCAACCCGATGGTGGCGCCGATCACCACGACGCTCGCCAGCAGTCCGCCGGCGACCGAGACGATCGCCAGGTCGAGAACTCCAATGGCCCCTTCGACGTTGAATGCCGTCGCCACCAGTCGGGCGACGACGGCCAGTCCGAGGGACAGGACGAAGGTCAGTGCCACGGCCGCCGCCAGGTTCGCACCGACGACCGAATCGGACCGGAGCGAGGCCCGGTAGGTGCCGGTGTGGATCGAGGTCGAGATGCGGTTGCCGAGCGAGCCGGCGATGTTGCCCCTGAGCCCGATCGCCGCCGGCACCATCACCAGGAGTCCGGGGAGCGCCTCGAGGGTGCCGGTGATCGCTCCGAGAGCCGCTCCAGCCACCAGACTCGTCAGCGAGTTGAGTGTCAGCGCCACCAGACTCTGGCGCGCCGCGATCCCGGTGGGCCCGATCAGGTCGAGCAGTCGCCGACCCGCAGTGCGGGTGCGGCCGAGCACGGAGGTGAGGATCGCAGTCATGGGTCGCTGCCGGTCACGGTAGGACCGACCGGGACCCCGGAAGCGGAGCCGTCAGTCGATCAGGCCGTTCTCGGCGAGAAGGTTGTTCAACATGGCGAGCGCCAGATTGTCGTCCTCGGTCTGGCCCATGTCGACTCCGTCGAGGGCAGCGGCCTGGCAGATCCGCATCATGACGACCGCGTAGCGGTACGCCGCCCAGATTGTGTACCAGGTGAGATCGCCGACGCTGCTGTGGGTTACCGACTCGTAGTGGGCCACGGCAGCGTCGTGATCGAGGAACCCGGGGAGCTGCGGGACCCCGAGTTCGACGGTGAAGAACCGCTCGAGCAGCAGCGACCACGCCAGATCGACCTGCGGTGGTCCGAGGGTCACCATCTCCCAGTCCAGCACCGCCGCCGGCGATCCGTTCACGAAGATGATGTTGCCGATCCGGGCGTCGCCCCAGTTGAGCACCGGGTCGGGCTCGGGGTCCGGACGGTGGTGTCGGAGCCACGCCGCCACCTGGTGCAGGCGGGGCTGTGGATGGTCTCCCCGTCCCCACTCTAGGAAGTACTCGTAGAACCCGAGTTGTTGGTCGAGTCCAGTCGTTCCGTACTCCGGTGCGTCCGCCACGTCGAGGCCAGCGGCCCGCCAGTCGATGGCGTGCACGGCGGCGATGGTCTCGAGTCCGGACGTCTGCACTCGCCGCTGGAACTCTGGTGTCTCGGCGAGCAGCCAACCCTCCATGGTGTACGGGAGTCGATCCGGCGGCACCTGACCGTCGACCCGGTCCATCACGATGAACGGTGAGCCGATCCACTCGACGTCCTCGGTGAACCCGAACAGGTTCGGGATGGGTACCGCACCGGTCGCAGCGACGCGCTCCATCACGCTGTGTTGCAGACGGAGATCGTAGGTGGGGAACACGGTGTGGCCCGTCGGTGCGGTCCGCAGGACCAGCCGGCGGTGTGTCGGTCCACCGTCAGCGGTCCAGGTGGCATCGAACAGCACCGTCTCCGATGAGTGCCCGGTGGCTGCGGGTGCGTCCTCCAGCGCAACGCCCACGTCGGTGAGCCCGCAACCCTCACGCAACCATCGGTCCAGACCTTCGGCGAATCGATCGGCTACGAATCCGGTGCTGCTCGGCATGTCAGGCTCCCTCTCGGGCGAATGAGGTTCGGCGTTCGATGGCAGGTCGCGGTGGGTCCGGACGGACCACTGGCCCGTCGGGCGTGATCCGGGTCCCCGTCAAGCGCGGGTCGGCGTGTTGCATCCGTAGACTCAGCATCCGACCGGCGTAGTCGAGCATGCGGGCGGCGACGGCCGGATCCGACGCCGCGAGCGGTGCCAGATCGTCGAGTTCGCCGGGGTCGGACTCGAGGTCGAACAACAGCGGCGGGAACCGTCCGCCGAAGTGGACGTACTTGCCCGACCGGTCCCGGATCACCGAGATGCTGCACTCGTCCTGACGGAGGCCGTAGAGCTGTTCGATCATCGTGTGGCGCGGGTCGTGGAAGTCGTACTCGAAGATGACCTCCTGCCTCCAGCGATCCGGGGCCGCCGTGCCCTCGATGTCCCGATCGAGGAACTCACGCAACGACGCTCCGTCGCTGAACGTCGGGATCTCGCCGCCGCAGACGTCGAGCAGGGTCGGGAGGACATCGACGTTCTCGGTGAACGCATCGACCACGCGGCCCGGCCGGCCCTGCATCCCCGGCCAACGAATGATCAGCGGGATGCGATAGCTGGGGTCGTAGAAGCCGGTCTTCTCCACGAGCCAGTGGTCCCCGAGTTGTTCACCGTGGTCGGACGTGACGACCACGATCGTCGAGTCGAGCTGGCCGAGTCCGGCGAGTTCGTCGATGACCCGGCCCAACTGGGCGTCGACCTCGGTGATCATCCCGAAGTAGGTCGCCCGCAGTTGGTCCTGGTCGAGTCGATGCGCAGGTGACGGGATGATCGACAGCGCTCCTTCGAGGAACGGGTGGACGGCGGCCTGCTCGGCGAGGGTCGCCAGACGGTGCGGCGGGGGCACGTCGGCCGGGTCGTACATGTCGTTGTACGGGGCCGGAACGATGTACGGCGGGTGGGGCCGGAGGTAGGAGAGGTGCACGCACCACGGCGTCGGATCCTCGGATCGGTTGCGGAACCACTCGATGGCCCGATCCGACAGGAACGCCGACTCGGTGTGGTCGGCGTCGTGTCGGGGCGGCGGCCAGGTTGCGCCGCGGCCCGGTGGGATCGCCACGTCGGCCTGTCGGTACGCTCCCCACGGTGGATCCTCGATGACCACTCCCGACTCAGCGAGCCAGTCGATCCACGGTTCGATCTGTTCGTCGAGCATCAGCGCCACATCGAACCCGGGCAGGGCCTCCTCCCAGTTGCGCAGCGCCGGATCGTCCGGTGCCCGACCCCTCGGATCGAGGGCGGTGTCGGTGTAGCCGAACAGCGTCGGTCGGTAGCCGATCTCCCTGAGCAACCGGGCCAGCATCGGGAGATCATCGGCGAGGGGCGTGCCGTTCTCGGTCACCCGGTGGTTCATCTGCCAGAGTCCCGTCAGCAGTGACGCCCGACCGGGTGAGCACGGTGCGCAGTTGGAGAAGTGGTGGCTGAAGCGCACTCCCTCGCGCGACAGCCGGTCGAGCGTCGGTGTCCGGACGAGGGGGTGTCCGGCCACTCCGATGCACTCGGCGCGGAACTGATCGAGCGTGACGAGCAGGACATTGGGCTTCTGTCGATCGGCCCCCATGAGGAGCCTGTTCTAGTCCAGCTTGTACCCTCCCGGCGTGGCCATGCCGTCGGGGATCGGGATCATCGACACCATGTTGGACCTGCCGTTCGCTGATCTGCGGAAGGTCTACGAGTTCCTCGGTCCGCAACTCCGGGACCGTGACTCCACCGAGAAGTTCGACTTCCCCGTCGAGTACATGTTCAAGGACGTTCCCAAGGCGGCACGCGACATCGACGACCCCGTGGCCCACACGATCGCCCTCATGGATCACTACGGGATCGAGCGGGCGCTGATCGGTGCGGGTGGGGGCTCGCAGAGTTCGGCGCTGACGGCGCACCCCGACCGCTTCCTGGCCTCGATCGGCGTTGATCCCAACGACGGCACCCGAGCGGTCGAGCAGATCGTGCGGGCCCACGAGACCCTGGACCTCCGCGCTGTCGTGGGGTTCCCCGCCGGCTGCAACCCGCAGGTGCCCATCAATGACAAGCGTTGGTATCCGATCTACTCACGGTGCTGCGAGCTCGACATCCCCATCTTCATGTGCGTCGGCGTGCCCGGTCCCCGTGTGCCGATGACGTGTCAGAAGGTCGAGTTGCTCGACGAGGTCTGCTGGTTCTTCCCGGAGCTCACGATCGTCATGCGTCACGGGGCTGAACCGTGGGAGGACCTCGCCGTCAAGCTGATGCTCAAGTGGCCCAACCTCTACTACTCCACATCGGCGTTCGCACCGAAGTACTACCCACGGGCGATCATCGACTACGCCAACACCCGTGGCGCCGACAAGGTGATGTACGCGGGGTACTTCCCGATGGGCCTCACGCTCGAGCGGATCTTCACCGAGCTTCCCGACGTCCCGCTCCGCGACGAGGTCTGGCCCAAGTTCCTGCGCCACAACGCAGCCAAGGTCCTCAAGATCACCTGAGCCGGTCAGAGATCCTCGGGCAGTCCCATCTCCGAGAGCAGCACCGGGCGTCCCTCGTCGATGGAACGGTGCGCCGCTGCGCCCATGGCCACCGACCACACGCCGTCATCGACGGTGACCTTTGCCGCTTCGCCGGCGCGGATCGCAGCGCAGAAGTCGACGTGCTCGAGGTAGCTCGCACCGTGGTGACCGCCGGAGTGGCGGATCTGGTCGTCCTCGTCGAGCTCGGTCTCCGTGACCGGCCAGTCCGGTCCACGTGAGCCGACGACGAGTCGCGCCGGGCGACCCCGCACGAGCTCCATGAACCCCGGCAGGTGCGCCTCGACCTTGCCGGCGTCACCCACGGCGACGAGTTCCTGCTCGTAGGCCGAGCCCTCGGCGAACATCGACAGGTCGAGCAGGGCGCGGGCGCCGTCGTCGAAGTCGACGATCACGAACGCATTGTCGAGGATGTCGGGGACGCCGGCGTCGTAGACCTCGTCGAGGTGGTTGACGTCGTGGCCGCCGGAGGCGAAGACCCGGATCGGTCGGGCGCCCGGGAGAGTCTGACGCATCAGGTCGAAGAAGTGGCAGCACTTCTCCACGAGCGTGCCGCCGGTGTTGGCGTTGAAGCGGTTCCAGTCGCCGACCTTCTCGAGGAACGGATAGCGATGTTCACGGATGGCGACCATGTGCACACGGCCGACGCCGGGGGTCTGCGCCGCTGCGAGGAACTGCTGAACCGCCGGCATGTAGCGGTACTCGAGGCCGATCCACACGATGCCATCGTGCTGCTGGGCGGCCGCTCGCACGGCGACGGAGTCCTCGACGGTCGTGCACAGCGGTTTCTCCACCATCAGGTGCAGCCCCGTTCCCCAAAGCGCTTCGAGCAGGTCGTGGTGGGTGTGGTTCGGCGTGGAGACGACCACGGCGTCGAGCGACTCCCGCTCCAGCATCTCTGCGACGTCGGTGTAGGCGGGGACGGGCTCCTCCCCGGTCTCGGTGAGGACCTGGCGGGTCTGTTCGATGCTCGGGCCGTACGGGTCGGCGATGGCCACAACCGTGGCGGCTGGGAGGGCCACCACGTTGCGCACGTGCTCTTGGCCCATCATCCCGACGCCGATGAATCCGTAGCGGATTTCGTCCGAGCCGGGTCCGGTCATGGGCCTGAGTATGGTGCGGACCGGTGAGCGACCTGGCATCTGGAATCGGCCCGATCTCCTTCGGCTGTTGGAGGTTCGCCGGCAACACCCTCGCCGCTGCGGAGGCGCTCATCTCTGCGGCGCTCGAGGTCGGCTTCTCCCTTATCGACACCGCCGACATCTACGGTTTCAACGGGACGTCGGGCTTCGGGGAGGCCGAGGAGTTGCTCGGTAGGGTCCTCGCTGCCCAACCCGGGTTGCGTGACCAGATGGTGCTCGCAACCAAGGGCGGCATCCGCCCCGGCGTGCCCTACGACTGGAGCCCGGAGTATCTGCGGCAGGCGTGCGAGGACTCGCTGCGCCGCCTCGGCGTCGACGCCGTCGACCTGTACCAGTTGCACCGACCTGACGTGCTCACCCCACCCGAAGCAGTGGCCGAGGCGCTCGTCGACCTGATCGATCGCGGTCTGGTGGGTGCGCTCGGCGTGTCCAACGTGACCCCGTCGCAGTTCTCGTTGCTGCAGCACGCGCTCGCCGAGTGCCGTCCGGGGCTGTCGCTCGTGAGCACCCAGCCCGAGTTCAGCGTCTGGCACAGCGACCCCGTGCGCGACGGAACCTTCGACCAGTGCCTGGAGCTCGGGACGCTCGCCCTGGCGTGGTCGCCGCTGGGTGGGGGTCGGATCGGTGCCGACGACGACCCGGTGGTCGCAGCGCTCACCAGGGTGGGCGAGCGTCACGGAGTGGACGCACCGACGGTGGCGCTAGCGTTCGTGCTCGCGCACCCGGCCCGGCCCGTGCCGATCCTAGGGACGCAGCGCGTCGAGCGCATCCGCGCCGCTGCCGTTGCGCTCGACGTCCGGCTGGAACGGTCCGACTGGTACGAGCTGTACCAGTCGGGCACCGGGAAACGTCTGCCGTGAGCGGTCTCGAGGTCGCCTGGTTCGGCGCTCTGTGCGACGACGACACCGAGCAACTCGGTGTTCCAGCACCGCACCTGCTCAGCTCGTTCGAGCACTGCGGCGACATCGTTCGGTGTGCGGTCGATCAAGGCTTCGACAACATCCTGCTGCCGTCGGGCTACCAGCTCGGGATCGACACGCTCGTCTTCGCCGGCGGCATCGCCCCGGACGTCCGGGGCCGCATGAAGCTCCTGACAGCGGTGCGGTGCGCCGAGATGTGGCCCCCACAGCTCGCCCGCCAGCTCGCCACGCTCGATCAGATGCTCGACGGCGGGCTGACCATCAACATCATCTCCTCCGACCTCCCCGGCGCTCCGCTCGACTCCGAGCCCCGCTACCGCCGCACCGCAGAGGTCATGGCGATCCTGCGGACCCTGTTGGACCGTCGGCCCGTCGAGCACCACGGCGAGTTCTTCGACCTGGAGCTCGAACCGCCCCGTATCGGCACGGTCTCGGGCAGCTGTCCGCCGTTGTACTTCGGCGGGCACTCCGAACCGGCGCGACGTGTGGCTGCGGAACACGCAGATGTGTTCCTCACCTGGCCCGACACCGAGTCGGCCGTGGCCGAGCTGGTCGCCGACATGAACCGCCGCGCCGCAGTCCACGGTCGGCAGCTGCGGTACGGGTTCCGCTGTCACGTGATCGTCCGGGAGACCGAGGCCGACGCGCGCGCCGCAGCGCGCCACCTGCTCGCGACGCTCGACGCCGCCGAGGGCGACCGCATCCGCGGGGCGTCGCTCGACAGCACCTCGGCGGGCGTGCGCCGTCAGGCCGAGCTGCGCGAGGGCTCTGACGACGAGGGGTTCGTGGAGGAGGCGCTGTGGACCGGCATCGGCCGGGCGCGCTCGGGCGCCGGCGCAGCGATCGTCGGCGACCCGGACCAGGTGGTCGCCAAGATGCGCCGCTACCAGGAGCTCGGCGTGGAGGTGTTCATCCTGTCGGGCTACCCGCACCTGGCGGAGTGCGAGCTCGTGGGGCGCCACGTCCTGCCGGCGTTGCGGGACGTCACGATCTGAGCTGTCCGGGGCTCTCACCGGGGCCGTGTGGGGGGTCGGTCGTTCGGCCGTGTTGTTGAGCGTTCAGTTGTTTGCCGGTGGGTGTGGTGATGGTGAAGCCGTGGTGGGGGTGGGGTTCGAGGTTCCAGTGGGGTTGGTGGATGAGTCCGTGGTGGTGGCGGCAGAGGGGTGCGAGGTGGGGGAGGTCGGTAGTGCCGCCGTGGTCCCAGTTGGGGGTGTGGTGGAGTTCGACCCAGTTGGGTGGGGTGTCGCAGCCGGGGAAGCAGCAGCCGCCGTAGCGGTGGAGGGCGGCTCGGCGTTGGGCGGGGGTGGCGAGTCGTTGGGTTCGGCCGAGGGCGAGGGTCTCGCCGGTGAAGGTCTCGACGAGGACGCGGTGGGTGGCGTCGCAGGTGAGGAGTGCGGCAGTGG
>Ga0194132_10000415_pt1 | contig 87490 bp, 84 predicted proteins | sample TA2KigOf80mmetaG_FD_148612 | JGI IMG/M metagenome (GOLD analysis project Ga0194132, IMG submission 148612) | Freshwater microbial communities from Lake Tanganyika, Tanzania - TA2015054 Kigoma Offshore 80m | ecosystem: Environmental > Aquatic > Freshwater > Lake | place: Tanzania: Lake... | reverse complement strand
ACCACCAACGGATTGATGACGCGGCCGACGTCATCGACCGTCCAATAGTCGCGTAAACCGACGCGCCCGGTTTCCGGGTCGACCACCACGGTGCAGAGGTGCATCGCCGAGGGCGTGTTGCGGCCGGTCGGGTCGTAGAACAGCGTCTCGTCGAGCCCCGGCTCGAGCCCGGGCGGATAGTCGACCGGGTGGTAGGCGGCGCGCACGATCCGCTCGAAGGCAAGCGGCTGGTGATCGAGGACCAGGATCTCTCGGCCACCGACTTCGCGCGCCGCGACTTGTCGGTCGCGCTGTTCCGCCGGACCACGCTCAAGGCCGCCGACTTGAGCGGCTCGAATCTGACCGATGCGACGATCCGCGGGACCTATCTGGCGCAAGCCAACTTGAGCGAAGCGGTGACGCCGCCGCTCAAGAGCGTGGACGGAGCCCTGTTCTCGGTCGTGGCTTGATCGGCCGCGAGGTCGAGCCCGCTGTTTCGTGATAGTCTTGAAATCAGGCGCGTTCGATTCGAACCGCCGCCCGACAACCGAGAGGCCCGTCCAATCGCCCGCTCGCCGCATCGCTCCGCCCGAGGTGCTCCCGGCGGCACCGACTGGAACGACCGTCTCTCCGCCGCCGCGGCGGCCAAGCAGGCGGCGCTCGCGAAATTCGCGGCGCGGCCGGCCGCCGACGACCCGATCGTCGTCGAGCAACGCGCAGCCCGCGCGGCGATCGCGGTTGCCCGCGAAGCGCGGACCGTCGAGCGCGAGGCGGCACGCGCCGCCGAGGCCGCCGCGCGCGAGGCCGAGGCCGCTCGCCGGGCGGCCGAGCAGGCAGCGGCGGACGCCGCGGCACAAGCCGAACAAGCCGCCCGCACCGAGGCGTTGCGGATCGAGGCGGCGGCCAAGGCGCTCGCGCTCAAGGCGGAGCAGAAGGCGGCGCGTGATGCCCGCTACGCCAAGCGCAAGGCGCGGCGGCGCTGACGCTCGGCGTTGCCGGGCGCATGCGACCTGAGCAGGAACGGCCGCGGAGGGCCCACGCGATGACGGTGTTCGACCTCGCCATCACCGATCGGCTGCTGACGACCACGCGTTCGGTCAGGAAGCGCCTCGACCTGACCCGCCCGGTGCCGCCCGCGGTCGTGCGCGAATGTCTCGAGATCGCGCTCCAGGCGCCGAGCGGCGGCAACCGCCAGGGCTGGCGCTGGATCGTGGTGAGCGAGCCGGCGACGCGCGCCGCCCTCGCCGACATCTATCGCCAGGGCGCCGGCAGCTATCTCGACGACCGCGCCCGCGAGGTCGCAGCCGGGGGGAACGCGCAGGACCACCGCGTGTTCGATTCGGCCCGCTACCTCGCCGAGCGTTTGCAAGACGTGCCGGTCCACGTCATCCCGTGTGTTCGCGCCGAGCTGCCGCCGGCACCGACCGCCGGCTTCGCCTGGCCGTCGTTGATGGGGTCGATCTTTCCGGCGGTGTGGAGTTTCCAGTTGGCGCTCCGCGCCCGCGGCTTCGGCTCGGTGCTGACGACGCTGCACCTCCGCTGCGCCGACGCGGCGGCGGCGCTGCTCGGAATCCCTCCGGGCGTCATGCAGGTCGGACTCGTGCCGGTCGCCTATACGATCGGCACCGATTTCAAGCCGGCCGAGCGCCGCCCACTCGCCGAGGTCGTGCACTGGGAGCGGTGGTAGCGGCTCGCGCGTCGTCACCCTGTTCGACACCGCCGACGTCTATGGCGGCGGCAACAACGCGTGCTTCGTCGGACCGATCGTCAAGCCACGGCGACGCGGAGCGGAAGCGGTGCACGCTGCCGCAACTGGCGCTCGCCTGGATCTTCGCCAAGCAGAAGATCGTTGTGCCGATCCAGGGCGCCGATCGCGTTCGCTACGTCGAGGAGAACTTGGGCGGGGTCGACGTCCAGCTATCGGCCGCGGATATTCAAGAGATCGACGCGCTCAACCCGCCCGGAGTCGCCGCCGGCGAGCGCTACCCCGAGGCGTTCATGGACGAGGTCGATCGCTGAGGCGATTCACCCTCCCCAACTTCCCCCTACGTCGCAACTATTCGATTCCCACATTTCTGCGTTGGGCGGAAACCCCCTCCCCCTGCATGCAACTGCGTCGCAGGAGGGGGGGTGCGAGCAGAGCGAGCCGACCGAACTCAAACCGCCCACGCGTCGAGCGGCAGGGCGCGGCCGCGGAGCCGCAAGCCGGGGCTCGGCTTCATCGTCGCCGTCAGGCGCGCGCGCCCCTCGCCCAGGCGCCCGATCAGTGCTTCGCTCGCGAGCAACCGGCAATCGAGCGCGCGGGTCTTGCCCTCGAGCCGACTCGCGACGTTGACGGTGTCGCCGAGCGTCGCGAATTCGAGCCGGCGCTCGGAGCCGATGTCGCCCAGGATCGCCGGCCCGTAGTGGAGCCCGATCGAAACCCGGATCGGCGGCTGGCCGGCCGCTTGGCGCTCGGCGTTCCAGGCATCGACCGCGCGCAGAATGTCGAGCCCGCACTGCACCGCGTTCGCGGCATCGTTCGCGGTCGGCGTCGGCGTCCCGAACGTCGTCATCACGCCATCGCCCAGAAACTTGTCGAGGGTGCCGTGGTTGGCGAAGACGGCGTGCTCGAGGAGCGCGTGGTAGCGCCTGAGCACGCCCACCACCTCGGCTGGCGGATGGCTTTCGGCGAAGCGGGTGAAGCCGACGATGTCGGCGAACAAGACGGCGATCTCCTGCGAACGCACGTCGCCGAACGGCTTGGCCTTCTGCGCCAGCTCATCGACCAGCGTCGGCGGGAAGTAGCGCGAGAGATTGGCGCGCTCGGCGGCGAGCTCGGCCTGATCGAACAAGAGCTGGTTCGCGCGCCGGCTCTTGAGCGCGAGGATCGTCGCCACCAGGAAGAACACGACCGCTTCCTGGACCCGGAACTCGAACATGATCGCGTTGGGGTCGAGGAACAGGCGGATGCGCTCGAACGCCGGCAGCGCCGCGGCGACGGCCTCCGAGATGCCGGGGAGCGTCGTCCCGAAGGCGGCGAGCAGGCCGGCGGCGATCAGCCAGGCGAGCGCCGTCCACAGCCCGATCGTGGCCACCGTCCGCCACGAATAGGCCAAGGTCGCGGCGGCGAGAAGAACGAAGAAGTAGATGAACCCGTTCCAGCGGTATTGCATCGCGGTCGGCCACGGCTCGCCGACAAATGGATTGGGCACGAGCAGGGTGAGCGCGAGCAACAGGAGATCGGCGATGATGAGCAGGAGCTCGGCGCGCGACTGGCCGACGCGGGCGACGCGGAGCTGCCACCAGCCGAGCGCAACGAACGCCCCGACCAACGCCTCGTAGAAAAGAACCTCCCAGCGCGGATTGACGAACGGCAGCATCAGGGCAATGACGACCAGCGCCGCGGTGCGCGCCCACACGGCGATCGCCATGCCGATGCGCTTGTCTTCGACCAGCGCCGCCTGCAGGTGCGGATTGCGGGCGGCACGCGCCTCGTCGGCGAGCCGCGAGGTGCGGAGCGACAGCAACAGCGAGCGGACGTCGGAGCGGGGGACGGGCGAAATAGTCATGGCGGTTTTTTCTCGAAGGACAATCGAGGAGGATGCGGCGTGCGGCCGACCCACCCGGGTGGCTACCTTACCGCGTTGTCGTGAAACCGGAGCGGGCGACTCTCCTTCCTACCTTTAAGCCGAAGGCCGAGACGCGACATGGTCTCCTACACCTTCAAATAACGTGGTTAGCTACCAGAGACGGAACGGACGCAAGACGTGACCGAAAAGGCTACGTAGGGTCCGCGTCTGGCGCCGATAATCTCCTTGGTCGGTGGCGCGACTACGTCACAGGGGGTCATGGCGGGAATAAACTTCTTCGGCGCCGTAACTCAACAACATTCAAATTCACGATCTTGCAGCGGGTTTCCCCTGATATGGAAGCGGGCGAGCTGACGCGCCTAGAAAACTCTTGGAAAGAGCGTCCACATACGCGTGCACCACACGGACTAAACCATAACTGACACTCGGTGCGAACGGCTCGCGCGCAGTTCGCACGCGTCATCAGCCCATTAAAGCGTGGCGCGAAATTATTGTGGGTGAAGGGATTCGAACCCGCGAGGCAACCTGCTCGCGTCCCCGCCGTCAGGCAACCCAAAGCGCGGTGGCGGCGTCCAGGCTGCCCAGCCGCTCGCGCCAGTTCGGTCGGTTGACGTAGAAAGCAATCATCATGCCGTCGGGATCGCGAACGAAGGTGGTGCGGCGGAGCGGATGATCGACGTCGCGCTCTTTGGCGGCTCCGGTGCGCGGCAAGCTCCGGCGGCCCGCGTCGAGATCGGCGTCGTTTGCCATCTCGAATCCGATGTGGTGCAGGCCGGCGGCCTGGCCATCGACCGCCCGGAACAGGTTGATGGCGCCGAAGCCGCAGGCGCCGGCGAGCGCGGCAAACGGCGCCCCGCGGCCACCGACGATCGGGGTCAATCCGACGACCCTGGTGTAGTGATCGAACAGGCCTTCGAAATCGTTGCCGACGACCGTCGCGTGGGTGATGCGGAGCGGCTGAAACATTGCGCCGGCGACGCGGACGTAGACCGGATCGGGATCGTATTTGCGCTCGGGCGAGGGCGGCGTTTCGCCCGGCGTCCACTTCTGCGTCGGCGTGGTCCCGCGCGCGGTGCGCCAGTCCGTGGTCACGTCGGCATAGATCTCGTTCGAGTTTCCGTCGGGATCGAAGACGTAAAGGCTATGCGTGATGTGATGGTTGACGGTGCGATAAAAATTGACGCCGGCGCCGACGGCCGCCCGGTAGCCGGCAACCAGGTCGGTCTCGTTCTCGAGCTCGAAGCCGAAGTGGTTGAGCCCGGGCTCGGTCTTGCGGGCGGTCGGCCCGCCGAGCTCGACGAGGCCGATATCGTGGTGCGAGGCGCCGTTGCTCAAGAACCCGGCCTTCGGTATCGGCAGGCTGTAGGTGCGCTCGAGGCCGACCACGCGGTGGTAGAAGTCGATCGAGCGGGCGAGGTCGCGGACGTAGAGGTTGGCGTGGGCGAGGCGACGGGCGCGAAAGTGGCGGTCGCCGGTGGCTCGGGTTTCGGTTGTTGCGGTCACGCTAGACCTTCACGAATTCGAGTTGCGGTGCGGCATGGGCGAGCGGCTGCTCGGTGATGAACTGCCGCACCAGCTCGTTGAACGCGTCCGGGTACTCCATGTGCGGGTGATGGCCGCAGCGGTCGAACACGACCAGCTTGCCATTGGGCAGGCGCCGAACCGCCTCCTGCGCGCGGGCCAGGATGCCGCGCGGATCCTGCCGGCCCCACAACAGCAGTGCCGGCACCTTGATCTGCTCGACGCGGTTGACGATTCGGTGCGGGCGGGTGGCCTCGATGTCCATCATGCCCTTGAAGCGACGTTCGTAGCTTTCGAGCGCGCCCGGCATCGCGTACATGGTCATCTGCATGACCAGCAGTTCCTCCGGAATCTTGCTCGCGTCGTGGAACACGTTCGCCAGCCGTTGGCGGCACGCAGCCAGCGTCGGGTTGGTGAACGCGGCGAGCCCGTTCTTGTAGGCGTTGGGCTGGCGCTCGCGCGCTTCTGCTTCGGTGTTGAAGGCGGACGCACTGCTGATGACGACCAGCTTCTCGACCCGCTGCGGCAGCCGGAAGTACGTCAACGCCGCCATCAGCGCGCCGAACGAGCTGCCGACGATCGAGAACCGGTCGATGCCGAGCTGGTCGACCAGGCCGACCAGGTGCTCGACGATGTGCGGATGCGGCGGACCCGATTCGTAACCACCCGAACCGGTGTAGCCGTGACCGAGCGTATCGGGCGCGATCACGCGGAAGTGCTTGCCGAGGGCGTCGATATTGCGGATCCAGGAATCAGCCGAGAGGCCGGCGCCGTGCACCAGCACGACCGGATAGCCGTCGCCTTCGCGGTAGAACCGGGTCGGGATGCCGTTGACGCTGGTGAACTCGACGCGCACGCGTTTCTTCTCGGATGCCTAGATGACCACCGGCGAGTCCGACGCCTCGCCGCGCAGACGCTCCTCGGCCAAGCGACGGGCCGTGTCGCGTAGGAGCTGCCGGTCGGCCGCGGCATCGTTGGCGGGCGGGTGGCGCACCAGCGTTTCGAAGCCGTAGGTGCGGGCCGGGAACGTTCGTAGCGACTCGGGCGGCTCCTTTCCTTCCGCCACCGCATCGATGCCGCGGCGAAGCTGACGCCGAAACAGCGCCACGCCGCGGTCGGTGGAGGCGAGGTGTTCGAGGCCATGCCGGGCGATCGGCCGTTGGCTTACCTGCGCATCATAGTCGCCGGGGAAGCGCTGCCGCTCCTCGTACGGCCGATCGCCGTAGTTGCTGCGACGGGCGAGGCTTGCTTGTTTCGAATAGGTGTTGGGTTCGCCCTCGCGCACCCTCACCAACGACAGCTCGAGCGTGTGGTGGTCGTCGACCGGCACGCGCCAGCGCGTAGCCCGCGGCCGCACCGTGATCCGATCCGTTCCGGGAGCATAGGCCGGCGGCAGCGTCGGCGTGCGCGGAATCTGCGCGATATTCGGCGCGATGTGCTCGAGGCCGCGCACCCAAATGCTGTCGCCGACCCGCCGCGTCGACATACACAGCACACCGATCGGCGTCTCGAAAAAATCGAGCTCCGGCAGATCGGCAAGCGCCGCGAGCGGCCGGCCGCCCGCATCGTTGATCTGCAACCCGCTGCTGCGGGCGTGCAGGAACGTCTCGTGGCCGATGTCGAGCACGTTGTCCTGCACCTGCAGCCAGTTGCACGGCTTGATGTTCTGCTCGGAATCGCCCGGCTCGAGCCGGTAGCCGGGTACCTCGAACATGTCGAGCCGCGGAAACGGCGGCGGTCGCCCGGACGGCCCCATGTAGGCGAACACCAGGCCACAATGCTCGTGCGTCGGATAGGCGCCCTGGAACAGCGATTCTTTGAGGTGGCTGGTTGCCGGCTCGGCCGGCGTTTCGAGGATCGTGCCGTCCACATCGAACAGCCAGCCGTGATAGCAGCAGCGGATGCCGCGCTCGGCGATCAACCCGAACTCCAACGAAGCGCCGCGGTGGCAGCAGTGCCGCTGCAGAAGGCCGATGCGGCCGGCACGGTCGCGGAACAGCACCAGGTCCTCGCCCATGATCCGGATCGGCACCGGCACGTCCTGCAAATCTTTGACGTGCCCGACCGGCTGCCAGAACCGCCGTAGGTACTCGCCGCACGGTGTGCCGGGCCCGACATGGGTGAGCCGCACGTCCTCTGCCGGCACCTCGCGGTTGGCGTAAGCGCCGAATGCGCGCTTGATCGACGACGGCCGGCCGGGCAGCGGCTCGTCGTTCATCGCCGACCGCCTCTAGTACCCGCTATCATAGGTTCGTGGGGCGTATCTCGGATTTGCGAGTCCAGGCACTAGCGTTTGCCGAACAGCTCCTTGATCTTGGCCGTGAAGTAGTCCGCTTTCTGGGCTTCGAGTTCGTCGGCCGACGGAACCAACTCCGCGGTCTTCATGCGGTCGAACACCGCGGGCCACGCCGACTTGAGCGCCGGCATGGAGCCCAGCTTGGCCAAGGTCTGCTGTCCGTCCTCCGAGAGCAGGAAGTTGATGAACAGCTTGGCGGCGTTCGGGTTCGGCGCATTCGGCGAGAGTTGCACCGACAAACCGGTGCGGATCATCGGCTTCGGCGTCCCCCACTCGATCGGCGCACCCTTGGCCTTGAGCGGCTCGATGAAGTCCGGGTAGTCGACCGCGATGATCGCCAACTCGCCCGAGATCACCTTCTCTTCGACCTGCGGTCGCGTGGCGTAGAGCAGATTTTGGGCGGCGAACTTGGTCATGTAGTCGAGCCACGCCGCCTCGCCCCACACGCCATACATGGTGGCGATCCACGAGGCGGCGCCGCCGCCGACCGCCGGATCCTGGATGCCGATCTTACCTTTCCATTTTGGGTCGAGCAGGTCCGTCCACTCCTTTGGCTCCTGGCCCTTCGGCACGGTGCGCGGGTTCCACGCGAACGACGTCGTGTTGAGCGAGTAGACGGCCCAATTGCCGTGGGTCGGCTGCACGCCGGCGTCGTAGCGGGCGAGCTCGGGCGACTTGTAGTTGGCGAGCAGGGTGGGCTTCATCAACTTGGCGCGGCGCTCGGTCGCGGTGAAGACGTCGACGATGTGCCGCCCGGCGGCGGTCTCGGACTCATAGCGCGTCACCAGTTGCGACGTTTGGCCGCGAAAATAGTCGATCGTGATGCCCGGATACTTGGCGCTGAACGCGGCGATGAGGCCGGTGATCGTTTCGACCGGCTGCTCGGTATAGAAGGTGAGCTTACCTTCCTTTTTCGCCGCGGCGACGAGATCGGCGCTGCTCTGCGCGCCGACCGGAGCGGTCGCACCGATCGCAACGGCAGCCGCGAGCGCGAATGTCGTAAACGCCTTGAGTGTTTTCATGGTGAAGCCTCCCTGGGGCGGCGATGATCGGCTGAAGCCAGGGTCGAGGTCAATCCGACCATGGCGGACGGCGACACCAAGAGCCGCGCCGACGTAACGACGCTTCGGTGGTTCCGAGAGCAGACTGAGAGGTAGGTGATAGAACGTGCCGGACACATGAGTAACGCTTTTTTCGTCATTTGACGGGAGTGTGGGCAGCGACGAGCAGCAACAAAACGGCAAGCGCTGCAAGAACATAACGGCCCAGCTATCGGGCCGCTGATCAGGGCTTCGCGTCGTCGCTGCACAACCTAGGATTTATGTACGAAAACGGCTACGGCGTGCCGCGGGATTTCGTCCAAGCGCACAAGTTGTACTCCCTCCCGCGGCATCACGCTATTCAGACAGCGAACGGGATTTGCGCGACATGTCAGTGAAAGGTGTCGAAATCGTTGCGACCAAGATGAGCCAGCACAGATCGCCGAGGCGCAGAAGCTGGCGCGAGTGGAAGCCGAAACCAGAGCGGTAGAGCGTCTTGCGTCCGCCAAAGCGACGGGCGCGCTGCGCTAGAGCGCAGTCACCGGACGGTCAGTCGGTGGCGCGGACGAAATCGGCTCGCCACATGGATAGGCGTACTGCCCCGGCGGGCCGCTCGACGAGCCGTCGGTCCACCTGGGCATCTTGTCGACGCGCTACGTGCCATGCCTAGCAGCGTGTCGAGGCGCCGATCGCATTGTCAGCCGATCGGATGAGAACGGCCTAACGCGTCGCGCCGTTTCCATCGTTCACGACAATATCGATAAGCTCGGCACCGTCTCGGACGCGATCGATCGGTCTGGTCCCCACGCGCAAGCTCGCGAAGCTCGCCGGGTGCTTCCCCGCTACTTCCCCGGCTGTTGGCGCTCCCCGCCTCTGCGGCTGGCAAGGTACAGAAAAGGCCGACTTATCGGGTGAAACTGGAGCGGGCGAAGGGATTCGAACCCTCGACCGCAACTTCGGGGCTTGTTCAGTGTGCGGGCGTAGCGGATCAAGACAATCCTTGACCATACTCCAGTCGACGCCTTCTGCCTTTAGCCACTTCTTTTTACGATTGATTACGCCGCAAGAAACTTCGGATTGCCTCGCGCCCAGCCGAGGTAAAGACGGCGTCCATCCGGCAAGGACGTACTGACGAGTTGCCCCGGTTTCGCGGCGAGACGAAAGAGCGCGAGAAAGCGTGCGAATGCGTCAAACCACATGTGCTCGCTAGAGAACGAGTGAACAATCATGGCGACATCGTCGGTCTTGAAACGATTCGCCTCAATCGCCGCCGATGCTGTTCTATGGAGCAGCTGGTAGTACACGTCGCTTGGAGCGGGATCAGAGATCCCAAGCGTAGAACAGAGAAACGACATTCTCTTGCGTTTACCCGCGGAGGGATTCACAAACCACTCAGCCACGGTTGGACCTAAGGGCTCGTTGACCTTGCCTTCTACCGCGATGGTCATTGTCCTGCCCTTAGCGCGTACCAAGGCGAATAGATCGGTTTGACTCTCGCGAGTGCCACCCGGCAACGGCACCTTGTGCTCTGGAATCGCGAGTAGTAGCTCCGAGTCCTTGCCTAAGAGCGCAGCGATTTCGGATGGTAGTCCGTTGGCCGCTTCCCAGGCGCATGCGAGCGTGCGAACGGAGAATCCTTTGCGCCAGTGTTTCCGCGGATCGGCGAGCAGGCTCCGCCACGCCTCTGGGCCAGAACTCGGCACATAGACTCCAGAACTCGGCACATAGACTCGAGACATCATTTCTCCCCACAATTCAGATGTTGGTCCGTCGAGACAATCTAAACGACTTCGTTCGGGTCCGACCGGTTTGGGCCGACGGCCTCTCGGTCACAAGCGCGAAACCGTAGGCTGTCATCCGCCTCGACTTGTAACCACCAGGTAACGCGGGGTTTTCTCGGCCACTTCGTTCCTGCCTCGTTCACGTCAATCGTGAGCCCGCGAACGCGTAGGAAACCCGCGTCCCGTCGACACTCTTGCGATTCTGTGAAACTGGAGCGGGCGAAGGGATTCGAACCCTCGACCCCAACCTTGGCAAGGTTGTGCTCTACCCCTGAGCTACGCCCGCGCTCCGTTGCGGCCGCTCATCGCGGAAAGCCCGATCAATATGGCATTGGCGCCGCCTTGGCAAGGCTTCGAGGCCGTCGCGAGAGCGGAGCGAGACTGCCGCGGCCGCAGCGTATGTTGGGCTTTCGCCGGCCGTGATAGGCTTTCGGCCAAGCGGACGACAAGCGCCGCACTGCCATCGCAAGGGGAGGACAATGGCGACCGAGGTCTCCGCCGCCGAACGCGCGAACGCGCGGCCGTCCGCCGCGCCGCCGGCGCCGCGCGTCAAGAAGCCGTTCCCGGCCTATGCGACCCGCACGATCTCGATGATCGTCGTCTTCATCGCCTGGGAAATCTACGGCCGCCAGATCGACCCGATCTTCTTCTCCTACCCGAGCGCGACCGCGCTGGCGGCGTGGAAGATCATCCTCTCGGGCGAGCTCGTGGCCGCCTCGATCGATTCGCTCCGCTCGTTCCTCGTCGGCTTCGCGATCTCGCTGGTCGGCGGAGTCGCGATCGGGCTCCTGATGGGCCGCTTCCGCACGGTCGAGCACTCGATCGACCTTTACGTCGAGGCGATCTACGTGACGCCCCGCGTCGCGCTGGTGCCGATGATCATGTTGTGGTTCGGGCTCGAGTTCAAAGCCAAGGTCGCGCTGGTGGTGACGTTCGCGATCTTCCCGATCCTGATGAACACCTATGCTGGCGTGCGCAACATCTCGGCCAAGTACGGCGAGGTCGCGCAGTCGTTCTGCTGCTCGGAGTGGCAGATGATGCGGATGATCGTGCTGCCGGCCGCGCTCCCCTTCATCATGGCCGGCATCCGCATGGGCGTGGGCCTCGGCCTGGTCGGCATGGTGATCGCCGAATTCTTCACCACCGTCGGCGGCTTGGGCGGCCTGATCCTGGTCTATTCCAACGTGTTCGCGACCGACAAACTCCTGGTACCACTGTTCGAGCTCGCGATCCTCGGATTCTTGTTGGTGCGCGGCGTCATGTATCTCGAGACCAAGTTGGCGCCGTGGAAAACAACCGAACGTCTCGAGTAATCAGCAATTTCAGGAGGTAGGTATGAAGCTTCGTCACGTGTTGAAGACACTGGCAGTGGCGGCGGGTGCGTTGACCGCGGCGACCGCCGCCCAGGCCCAAGACCAGCTGCGGCTGATGATCGGCACGCCGTTCGCGACCATGGCCGAGATTCCGTGGATCGTGGCGCGCGAAAAGGGCTGGGCCAAGGAGGCCGGGCTCGCGATCGAGGAGAAGCGCGTCACCGGCGATGCCAACGCCGTGCGCTCGCTGGTCGCCGGCGATACCGATGCCGCCTGGACCGGCTCGTTCTCGGTGATCTCGGTGGTCGGCAAGGGCACCGACGTCAAGGCGATCTTTTCGTGGCAGCCCAAGACCGACTATTTCGTGCTGGCGCAGAAGAGCGCGATCACCAAGACCGCCGACTTCGCCGACAAGAAGGTCGCGATCTCGGCGCCGAACAGCCTGTCGGAAGCGATCGTGAAGCTCACCCTCCAAGCCAAGGGCTTCGATCCGGCCAAGGCCAAGATGGTCGCGATCGGCGGCAACGAGAAACGGCTGCAAGCGCTGAAAACCGGCCAGGTCGAGGCGACGATCCTGAACGTCAACTACGCCGAGGCGCTCACGAGCGACCCCAACCTGCACACGCTCTATGTCGTGCCCGAGATCCTGCCCGACATCTCGTTCGCCTGGATCATCGCCACGCCCAAGTCGGCCAAGGACAAGGCGGCGGCGCTGCAGAAGTTCACCGAGCTGTCGCTCCGCGGCGCCCGCTTCGCGACCGAGAACCCGAAGGAGACGGCGGCGATCTATTCCAAGGTCTCGCCCGAGGAAGACAAGGGCGTGGTCGAGCGTTCGGTCGCCTGGTTCGCGAAGTCGAAGGGCTTCGGCACCGACGGCGGCGTCGAGATGAAGGCGACCGCCTACACGGTCGAGCTCGCCATGCAGCTCGACAAGGATCAGGTCAAGATCCCGGCCGAAAAGCTGTGGGACGCGAGCTTCGTCGACGCCGCGCTCAAGAAGATCGGCAAGTACAACAAGTAACCGCCGGCCGACCCTGTTCCACCGGACCTCGCCCGACGCGCCGCGACGGGCGAGGTCCCCTTTTCTCTGAAAGCTCAAGCAAAACCATGTCGAAGAAACTGCCGATCACCATCGCCTCGTGGGACTACGACCGCATCCGGCCGATCAAGGACGGCACCGTGCCGGTCGAAGGCTGCGACGTCACCTACATCACCACCCGGCCCGAGGAGACGTTCTTCCGACTCTTCACCTACCAGGAGTTCGATGTCTCGGAGATGTCGTTCTCGTCCTACATGCTGGCGCGCACCAACATCGACTTTCCGTATATCGCGCTGCCGATCCCGATCTCGCGCGTGTTCGCGCACTCGGGCATCTTCATCCGCACCGACCGCGGCATCAAACGGCCCGAGGACTTGAAGGGCAAGATCGTCGGCGCGCCCAACTATCAGCTGACGCGCGGGCTTTGCATCCGCGGCACGCTCTCCGACGAATACGGCGTCAAGCCGCAGCACCTGAAATGGCGGATCGGCGGGCTCGACGTGCCCGAGTTCCTCGACTACGTGCCGCAGGAGCCGCCCAAGGGCGTCGAGATCGAACCGATCAAGCCGGGGCAGACGCTCTCAGCCATGCTCGCCGACGGCGAAATCGACGCGATCTTCACCGCGCAGACGCCGCTCTGCTGGCGCGAGAAGCGCCCCAAAATTGCGCGCCTGTTCGCGAACCCGCGCGAGGCCGAGATGGCCTACTTCAAGAAGACCGGCATCTTCCACATCATGCACCTGATCGGCATGCGCAAGAGCCTAGCCGAGCAGTACCCATGGTTGCCGCGCGCGATCATGAAGGCGTTCGAGGAAGCCAAGGCGCTGACCCAGCCGCACCTGACCGAGGTCACCGCCTACGTCACCATGCTGCCGTGGCTGGCTTACGAGGCGGAAGCGACGATGGCGGCGATGGGCGAGGACTATTGGCCCTACGGGATCGAGCGGAACGTCAAGACCATCGACGCCCAGATCCGCTGGAGCTACGAGCAGGGCTTGTCGAAGAAACTATGGAAAAAGGAAGAGCTCTTCCACCCGGCGACGTTCACGTGGTTCCGCTCCGATCGCCCGGGGCTGTCGTCTTCCAAAGCGACCGACGCCTCGCTCGCCAAATGGAAGAAGGGCCAGGGTCCGACCATGGGGGTGAAGCGGAAATAGCACTCGCACGCCCCCTCCCCAACCCTCCCCCCGCTTCGCCGGGAAGGTGGCGAGCGGAGCGAGCCGGAGGGGGTCCACCAAACCGGTTAGGGCGGCGAGGTCGATTCAGACCCCCAACGCCCGCGCGATCACCTGGACCGCGTGCACGGCCGGGCGACCGGCGCCGTCCGCGATCTGCTGACGGCACGAGACGCCATCGGCGACGATGACGGTGTCGGCTCCGGCCGCGCGCGCCGCCGGCAGCACGCCCAGCTCGCCGATCGCGAGCGAGACGTCGGTGGTCGCAGCCTGGTAGCCGAACGCGCCCGCCATGCCGCAACAGGACGACTCGATCGCTTGGACGCGCACGCCGGGAAGCCGCTTCAACAGGCTCTGCTGCACGGCGAAGGTGCCGAACGCCTTCTGGTGGCAGTGGCCGTGGACGAGGATGTCGGTCGCGGCGCCGGCGCCGCCGAAAGCGACGCGCCCGGCCTTGGCTTCGGCCTCGAGGAAGTCTTCAAGCAGGAAGGCGCGCGCGGCGATCGGCGCGGCGTCAGCGAGCCCGAGCGCTGCGAACTCGTCTTTAAGTGTGTAGAGGCAGGCGGGTTCGAGACCGACGATCGGGACGCCGCGTTGGGCCAAGGGTGCGAGCGCCGCCGCCGTGCGGCGGGCTTCGAAGCGCGCCTCATCAATCAAGCCGGCCGAAAGAAAGGTGCGGCCGCAGCAGAGCGGTCGGCCGCCGTCGGCCGCGCGCGGGACGTGGACACGGTAGCCCAGGCGCGCGAGCACGCGGCACGCGGCTTCGGCGTTCGCGGGCTCGAAGTTCGCGTTGAATGTATCGACGAACAGCGCGACGTCGCGCGCGCCGGGCGCCGGCGCCGTGGGCGCCTCGCCCGCGAACGGCCGCGCGGCAAAGCGGGGCAGCGTTCGCTTGGCGGCGAGCCCCAACAGCCGCTCGGTCAACACGGCCGCGCCAGGGATGAGGTCGCGCAGGCGCGCGAGGCCGCGGAGCCGCCGCGCGATCCCGGCATAGCGCGGGAGATAGGCGAAGATGCGCTCGCTGAGCGGAAGACCGTGGCGCGTGCGGTAGTGATGGAGGAACTCGACCTTCATCTTCGCCATGTCGACGCCGGTCGGGCACTCGCGCTTGCAGCCCTTGCAGCCGACGCAAAGCTCCATTGCCCGGTACATCTCGGGCGCGGTGAAGGCGTCCGGCCCGAGCTGGCCCGTAAGGGCGAGCCGTAGCGAATTGGCGCGGCCGCGGGTCGAGTGAATCTCGTCGCCGGTCACGCGGTAGCTCGGGCACATGACGCCCGGCTCCCATTTGCGGCAGGCGCCGTTGTTGTTGCACATCTCGACCGCGGCACCGAACGTCGGCCACGCCGTCCAGTCGAGCGCGGGCGCCGGCGCCTCGATCTCGTAGCCGGGCTTGTAGCGAAACAGCGTGCGGTCATCCATCTTGGGCGGGCGCACGATCTTGCCCGGGTTGAAGAGCCCGCCCGGGTCGAACGCGTCTTTGACTTCGGCGAACGCGCCGACGAGGCGCGATCCGAACATCGCTTCGTGGAACTCCGAGCGCACCAGGCCATCGCCGTGCTCGCCCGAGTGCGAGCCCTTGTAGTCGCGCACCATCGCGAAGCACTCCTCGGCGATCGCACGCATCTTCCGGACGTCGGTCTCGGCCTTCATGTTGAGGATCGGGCGGACGTGGAGCGTGCCGACCGAGGCGTGCGCATACCAGGTGCCGGTGGTGCCGTGCTTGCGGAAGATGCCGTCCAAGCGCTCGGTGTAGTCGGGAAGGTCGGCGAGCGCGACCGCGCAGTCCTCGACGAACGAGACCGGCTTCCCTTCGCCTTTCATCGCCATCAGGATGTTGAGCCCCGCGCGCCGGACGTCCCATACCTGGCGCTGGAGCGCGGCGTCGGCGATCTCGACCACCGCGCCAGGAAAGCCGCGATCGGCGATCAGCGCGACCAGCCTTGCGAGGTCGGCGCCCTGGCGCGCCGCGTCATCGCCCGCGAATTCGACCAGCAGCAGCGCAGCCGGATCGCCGGTGACGAACTTGTCGACGGTCGCGGCGAACTCGGGCCGCTCGCGCGCGAGGCGGATCATGGTCGGATCGACCAGCTCGACCGCCGACGGGCCCAGGTCGACGATCGCAGCGGTCGCGTCCATCGCCGCGCGGAACGTCGGGAAGTGGCAGACGCCCAGGACGCGGTGCGCGGGGATGCGCTTCAGGTCGAGCGTGATCGCGGTCGAAAAGCCGAGCGTCCCTTCGGAGCCGACCAGGAGGTGCGCCATGTTGTAGGCGCCGGGTGCGATCGCATCGATGTTGTAGCCCCCCACCCGGCGGAGGAGCTTGGGGAACCGTGCTTCGATTTCCGCGGCCTCGCGCGCGCCCAACGCGCGTAAGCGCTTGACCAGATCGAGATACCGCGGCGGGCCGTTGAGCGCCGCGGGCTCGGCTGGTACGGGGCCGAAGCGGAGCGACTCGCCCCCTGCCAGCACCGCTTCGATCGCACGCACGTTGTGGACCATGTTGCCGTAGCGGATCGAGCGCGCGCCGCAGGAATTGTTGCCGGTCATGCCACCGATGGTGGCGCGGTTCGAGGGCGAGACGTCGACCGGGAAGAAGAGCCCGTGCGGGCGCAGGTACGCGTTCAGGCGATCGAGCACGACGCCGGGTTCGACTTCGACCGTCATCGCGTCGCGGTCGAGCGCGATCACCCTGTTCAGGTACTTGCTGGTGTCGATCACGAGCGCGGCGCCGACCGTCTGGCCGCACTGCGAGGTGCCGCCGCCGCGCGGCAACACCGGGACGCCGGCGTCCGCGGCGATCTGAACCGCGCGGACGATGTCGGCTTGCGTCTTGACGACGACCACGCCGACCGGCTCGATCTGATAGATCGAAGCGTCGGTCGAATAGCGGCCGCGGCTCCAGGCGTCGAACAGCACCTCGCCCTCGAGCTCGGCCGCGAGCCTTCTGGCGAGGGCGGAGTCGCCGGGCGTGACGGCGGTGGCGGGGCGGCGCGGGAGCGGAGCGTTCATCGGAATCGAAGCATCGCGGCGGCACCGGCATAGACCGCGACAACGAAGATGACGAGCACCCGCATGCCCACATCATAAGGAAACTTCCGAGCCCGCGCCTTTGGGTTGCACCGGTAAAGCCTCCGGGCTAATGTCCCGCCGCCCTTGGGGAGGGACCGGCCGGCCGCGAACGAGCGGCAATCCGTGTTTATTAACAAGCCTTTAGGACCTGCGCCCGCGCAGCGTTTCAGGACATGACCACACGGCTCGGCCGTCACTTCGTGCAAATCCCGGGGCCCACCAACGTCCCCGACCGTGTGTTGCGCGCGATGGCGGCGCCGACCATCGATCACCGCGGGCCCGAATTCGCGGCGATCATGAAGGAGGTGCTGCCCGGCCTGCAGCGCCTGTTCAAGGCGGCCGGCCCGGTGGTCGTCTTCGCCGGCTCCGGCACCGGCGCCTGGGAGGCGGCGCTCGTCAATACGCTGTCGCCGGGCGACAAAGTGCTGATGGCCGAGACCGGCCATTTCGCCGCGCTGTGGGAGCGGATGGCGCGGAAGTTCGGGCTCGACGTCGAAGCCATGCCCGGCGACTGGCGGAGCGGCGTCGACTTGGCCCGGCTCGAAGCCCGCCTCGCCGAGGACAAGGCGCACGCGATCAAGGCGGTCGCGATCGTCCACAACGAGACCTCGACCGGCGTCGCCTCCGACGTCGCCGGGATCCGCCGCGCGCTCGATCGCGCGCGCCACCCGGCGCTCCTCCTGGTCGACGCCATTTCCTCGCTCGGCTCGATCGAGCTTCGCACCGCCGAATGGGGGATCGACGTCGTGGTCGGCGGCTCGCAAAAGGGCCTGATGCTGCCGCCGGGCTTGGGCTTCAACGCGGTGTCGGCGAAAGCGCTGGCGGCCGCCAATGCCGCCAGGCTACCGCGCTCGTTTTGGGACTGGGGGCCGATTCTCGAGGCCAACAAGAATTGGAGCTTTCCATTCACGCCCAACATCAACCTGATCTTCGCGCTCAAGGAAGCGATCGCGATGTTCGACGAGGCCGGCTTGGACGCGGTGATCGCACGTCACGCCCGCCACGGCGAGGCGGTGCGGCGCGCGGTCAAGGCCTGGGGCTTGGAGCTTCAGGCCAAAAACCCGGCTGAGTACAGCCCGTCGGTGACCGCGATCCGGACGCCCGAGGGCGTCAACGCCGATTCGGTCCGCGCCGTCATCCTCGAAGACTTCGACATGTCCTTGGGCGCGGGTTTGGGCAAGCTCGCCGGCAAGGTGTTGCGGATCGGCCACCTGGGCGCGATCAACGACCTCATGATCGCGGGCACGGTGGCCGGCGTGGAGATGGGGCTGGCGCGCGCGCAAGTGCCGCACAAGAAAGGCGGCGTCATGGCGGCGATCGATTTCCTGGCCGCCGCCGGCGCCGGCGCCACCGCGGCCAAGAGCGCCGCCGAATAGCCGGCCGGCGGCTCGACCGGGGGCCGACCTGCTATACTTTTCTGTCGACCGGTTCGCGGACGTAAGCAGGGGCATGAAACGATGGCAGAGATGATTATCGGCGGCGGTGCGGCTGCCCCGACGGGCGGACCGGGCGGCGTGCCGGCCGGCCTCATCAAGGACAGCGACACCAAAAATTTCGTGAACGACGTCCTGGTGGCGTCGCGCGAAGTGCCGGTGGTGGTTGACTTTTGGGCGCCGTGGTGCGGACCCTGCAAGCAGCTCGGCCCGGCGATCGAGAAGGCGGTCAAGGATGCCAAGGGCGCGGTCAAGCTGGTCAAGATCAACATCGACCAGAACCCGCAGCTCGCCCAGCAAATGCGGATCCAGTCGATCCCGGCGGTGTTCGCGTTCCACAACGGTCAGCCCGTCGACGGCTTCATCGGCGCGCTGCCCGAGAGCGAAGTCAAGGCCTTCATCAAGCGCCTGACCGGCGATACCGGTCCCTCGCCGATCGAAGAGGTGCTGGCCGCGGCCCAGGCCGCGCAATCCGCGGGCGACTTGGCGAGCGCCGCCAACATGTACGCGCAAATTCTGAAGCAGGAATCCGGCAACGTCGAAGCGCTGGCCGGGCTCGCCCGCTGCTATATCGGCCGCGGCGATCTCGAGCGCGCCAAGCAAACGCTCGCGATGGTGCCACCGCAATCGGCCAATCACGCCGCCATCGCCGGCGCGCAGGCGGCGCTTTCGCTCGCCCAGGAAGTCGGCAACGTCGGCAATCCCAACGAGCTCCGCGCCAAAGTCGACGCCAACCCGGCCGACTACGAGACCCGCTTCAATCTGGCGCTGGCGCTGGTCGGCGCCGGACAGCATGGCGAGGCGATCGATCAGTTTCTCGAAATCGTGCGCCGCAATCGCGAATGGAACGAACAAGCGGCGCGCAAGCAATTGCTCAAAGTGTTCGACGTCTTGGGCGCAACCCACGAGCTCTCCGTCGGCGGGCGGCGCAAGCTGTCCTCGATCCTGTTCGCATGAGCGAACGCTTCCAGGTCAAGGACGTCGCAGAGCTTCCCGACAGCCTGCCGATCTTCCCCCTGGCTGGCGTGTTGCTGCTCCCGGGCGGGTTTCTGCCGCTCAACATTTTCGAACCGCGCTACCTGCAGATGATCGAGGACGCGCTGGGAAGCGGGCGCCTGATCGGCATGGTGCAGCCGGCGAATCCGGCCGAGCGCGCGTTCCAGCCCGAGGTCTACCCGCTCGGTTGCGCCGGCCGCTTGACCGCGTTCAAGGAGACCGACGACGGCCGCTACCTCATTACGTTGAAGGGCGTGTGCCGGTTCCAGATCGGCGAGGAGCTGCCGCAGGTCCGGCTCTATCGCAAGGTGCGGCCGCAGTGGACCGCATTCGCCGGCGATCTCAAGGAGGCGGACGAGGACTTCGCGATCGACAAGAAGCGCCTGTTCGCCGCGCTCAAGCCGTTCTTCGAGGTCCACGGCATCAAGGCCGAGTGGCCGACGCTCGAGAGCGTGTCGCCGCTCACCCTCGTCACCTCGCTCGCCATGATGTGCCCGTTCGAGCCGCGCGAGAAGCAGGCGCTGCTCGAAGCCAAGACGCTGGCCGAACGCACCGAGCTGTTGACCGCGCTGATCGAGATGGCGGTGATGCAGAAGATGCGCGGGCCCGGCGCCAATCAGTGACCGTGCAACCGTTGGAAACGCCCGCCATGACCGCCCCCGCCGTCGACCCCAAATTGCTCGAGATCCTGGTGTGTCCGCTCACCAAGGGCCCGCTCCGCTACGACGTCGAGCGCCAGGAACTGGTGAGCGAACAGGCTCGCCTCGCCTATCCGATCAAGGACGGTATCCCGATCATGCTGGTCGACGAAGCCCGCCGGCTCGACGACGAGCCGGCCGGCGCCAAGCGCTGATGGCGGCAAAAACGCCGCGCCCAACCGAGGTGCGGCTGGTGCGCGCCGAAAAGACGCTGATCGTCGCGTTCGACAACGGCGAGACCTTCCGCTACCCGGCCGAATATTTGCGGGTCGAAAGCCCGTCGGCCGAGGTCCAGGGCCACGGGCCCGGGCAGCAGGTGACTGTCGCCGGCCGCCGCCACGTCGGTATCACCGCGCTCGAACCGGTCGGCCACTACGCGGTCCGCATCGTGTTCGACGATGGCCACGATACCGGCATCTACTCGTGGGACTATCTCTACGAACTCGGCGTCAAGCGCGACGCCAAGTGGGCGGCCTACGAGCAGGCGCTGGCGACCAAGGGCATGAGCCGCGATCCTTGATCGTCAGAGCGCGACGCCTTCGAGCAGCCGCGGCAGCTTGCCGACGGTGCCGCGCGCGTGCGCCATGAAGAACCGTTTGAGCGGCGGGATCTCGTTGACGGCCGCCAACCCTAAGTCGCGCGCGAGCCGGATCGGCGCGATATCGTTCGCGAACAGGCGGTTCAAGCTGTCGGTCACCGCGATCAGAACCGTGTTGTCGAACCGCCGCCAGCGTTCATAGGTCTCGAGCGCGGGCGCGGCGCCCACATCGAGGCCCAAGCGCATCGCATCGACCAGCACTTCGGCGAGCGCAGCGGCGTCGCGAAAGCCCAGGTTCACGCCCTGGCCGGCGATCGGGTGGATGCCGTGCGCGGCATCGCCGATCAACGCCAGCCGGTCGGCGATATAGCGGTGGGCGTGGTGGACGGCGAGCGGGTAGCTCCAGCGCGGCCCCTCGACCCGGACCGCACCGAGGAAATCGCCGAAGCGCCGGCGCATTTCGTGGGCGAACGCGCGTTCATCGAGCGCCAGGATCGTCGGCGCGAGATCCTGCCGCTCGGTCCACACCAGGGACGAGCGATCGCCCGGAAGCGGTAGGATCGCGAACGGCCCGGCCGGCAGGAAGCGCTCGTGTGCGACGCCGCGGTGCGGGCGCTCGTGCGCCACGGTGCAGACGATCGCGGTCTGCGGGTAGGTCCATTCGACGACATCGATCTTGGCCTGGCGGCGGAGCGCCGAGTTCCGGCCCGAGGCATCGATCGCGAGCGGTGCGGCGATCCGCTCGCCGCCATCGAGCGTGGCTTCGACCAGTACCGCTCCGCGGTCGAGCGCGGTGAGTGTCGCGGGTGCGCGGAAGTCGAGCGTCGGCAGCGCTGTCGCGGCCGCGAACAAGGCGCGGCGGATGAAGCGATTCTCGACCATGAAGCCCATCGGCTGGTCGCCGAGCTCGCGATGATCGAAGTGGAGGAACAGCCGCGACTCGCCGTCGGAGACGCGGATGTCGGTGATCGCTTGGGCGTGACCGGCCAGGTGCGGCCACACCCCGATCGTCGCCAACAGCCGGTGCGAGGAGTAAGCGATCGCCGACGCTCGCCCGTCGAACGGCGCCGCCTCGAGCGCGGCCGGCGCTTCGCGATCGATCAGCGCGACCCTGAGCCCGGCGCGCGCGGCGGCGACCGCAAAGGTCGCGCCGACCATGCCGCCGCCCACCACCAGGAGATCGTGCGTCGCTTTCGCCATTTGCCGTTCGTTGCCACGTTGGATCCAACTTGGCGCGCCGCCAACGGCGTTGTCCAGTCCGTTCAGGGCGGGCTACAGTCCCGCGCCTCTTGAAGGAGATGCGGCGCATGGCACTGGCCTGGCATGAAATGACCGCGCTCGATCTGGGCGCCGGAATCGGGAGTGGCGCGATCGATCCGGTCGCGCTCGCCGAACATTTCCTGGACCGAATCGCGCGCCACGATCCCGATCGCGCGGTCTACCTCCGCCCGACGCCTGAGCGCGCCCGCGCCGAAGCGCACGCCGCTCGGGCGCGCGCCAAGGCCGGCCGCCGGGTTTCGGCCCTCGATGGCGTGCCGATCTCGTGGAAAGACTTGTTCGATACCGCCGGCATTACGACGACCGCCGGCTCGCCGCTCTTGGCCGACCGCGTTCCCGCGGCCGACGCCACGGTGCTGGCGCGCGCGACCCGGGCCGGGCTCATCTGTCTCGGCAAGACGACGATGACCGAGCTCGCCTATTCGGGCCTGGGCGTCAATCCCACCATGGGAACGCCTCGGAACGCGCACGACACCGCCACGCCGCGCGCGCCCGGCGGTTCGTCCTCGGGCGCCGCCGCCTCGGTCGCCTACGGTCTCGCCGCGGGCGCGATCGGCAGCGACACCGGCGGCTCGGTTCGCGTTCCGGCTGCGTGGCAAGGCCTGGTCGGGCTCAAGACGACCTATGGCGTCTTGCCGCTCGCCGGCGCGGTACCGCTCTGGCCCGACGTCGACACCGTCGGTCCGCTCGCCCGCACCGTGGCCGACGCCAACGCCCTCTTCGCCGTGCTCGATGCCGGCAAGGCGGCCGATCTCGCAGGCGCGCGGCTCGCCGGCGCCCGCCTGCTGGTCCCGACCAACTACGTTTGGGCGGACGTCGAGACCGCGATCGAGACCGCGGTCGAGGCCGCGCTCGAGCGGTTGGGTCGCGCCGGCGCGCTGGTAACCCGGCGACCCGTGAACGCGCTGGATGAGTTGGCCGCGCTCGGCCCGCTCCCGGCCCAACTCATGTCGAGCGAAGCTTACGCGGTCTGGCGCGAAGCGCTCGAAGCCCATCCCGAGCGCGTCTACAAGCCTATACTCGAACGGTTCCGGGTCGGTAAGGATCAGAACGCCGCGGCGATGATCGCGATCCGCCATCGACTGGCGGCGATTGCCGCGAATTATCTCGACGAAACGGCGGGCTACGCCGCCGTTGTCATGCCAACGACGCCGATCCTGCCGCCGCCGCTCGCGACGCTCTGGGATGGCGGCGAGACCTATCTAGCCAAGAACATGCTCTCGCTCCGCAACACCCGGATCGGCAACGTCCTCGAGCTCTGCGCGCTCACGCTTCCCTGCGGCCCCGCCGGGGCGCTTCCGGTCGGGCTGATGCTGCTCGCGCACCCGCGTACCGAGCGGGCCTTGCTCCGCCTTGGAGTAGCCGTAGAAAAATGTTTAAAATCATAGCATTAAATGGTTCTTCTATAAAATATTTTAAAAAAGACCGGTATTCGCGCTAGATTCCAGAGGATTCCGGAACGGCCGTCGATTCGGGATGACGGCCGGCCGAGCCGTCGTTCGCGCGGGATGAGCGTACGTCGTCGAAGCCATGTTGAACGAGCGACTCGAGGCGTTAGGCGAGGGGCCGTTTCAGCGCTTGGGTGCGTTGTTGGCGGACGTCCGCCCGGCCGTCAATCGCCCCTCGTTCAATCTGGCGGTGGGCGAGCCGCGCCATGCTTATCCGGATTTCGTGGGCGAGATCGTGAACGCCAACCGCCACCTTTACGGCCGCTACCCGGCCGCGACCGGTACGCCCGAGTACCGCGCGGCGTGCGCCAACTGGCTGACCCGGCGCTACCGGCTGCCCGCCGGCATGATCGAACCCGACCGTCACATCGTTCCGCTGAACGGCACCCGCGAAGGGCTCTTTCTCCTGGCGCTGCTCGTGGTGCCCGAGGTCAAGGGCGGCGCAAAGCCGCTCGTCCTGATGCCTAACCCGTTCTATCACCCCTACGCCGGCGCCGCGGTCGCGGCCGGCGCCGAGCCGCGCTATCTGCCGGCGCGCAAGGAGACCGGGTACTTGCCCGATTTCGACCGGGTGAGCGATGCCGATTTCGCCCGCACCGCGCTGGTCTATTTGTGCTCGCCCGCGAACCCGCAAGGCGCGGTCGCCGACCCTGCATACCTCGCCAAACTGATCGCCCGCGTGCGCGCCCACGACGCGGTCCTGGCAATCGACGAATGCTACGCCGAGATCTTCGCCGACCGCGCCCCCGCCGGCGCGCTCGAAGTGTGCGCGAAAGAGGGCGGCGGGCTCGCGAACGTGCTGGTATTCCATTCGCTCTCCAAACGGTCGAGCGTTCCCGGTCTCCGCTGCGGCTTCGTCGCCGGCGACCCCGACCTGCTGAAGCAGTTCGTCCAGCTCCGGAACTATAGCTGCGCGCAAATTCCGCTGCCGGTGTTCGCCGCCGCCACCGCGTTGTGGTCGGACGAAGCCCATGTCGACGCCAACCGCGCGCTCTACCGTGCCAAGTTCGACGTCGCCGCCCGTGTACTCGGCGAGCGCTTCGGCTTCTATCGGCCGGACGGCGCTTTTTTTCTGTGGCTCGATGTCGGCGACGGCGAACGCGCCGCCAAAACGCTGTGGCGCGAAGCCGGGGTGCGCGTGCTGCCGGGCGGGTACCTCTCGCGCCCCACCGCCGACGGTTCGGTCCCCGGCGCACCCTATATTCGGGTGGCGCTGGTCGATGAGCTCGACGAAACCGAGGCGGCGCTCGACGCGCTCGCCCGCGTGCTGTGATGAAAGAGGTCCTTTGAGATGACCCGATCGGCTCCCTCGCAACGCTTGGCTTTTCTGCCCGAACCGCTGCGCCAGTTCTTGCACCGGCGATTGGTCGAAATCGGCGCGACCGTGCTGTTTGCCCTCGCCGTCGCGCTGGCGGTCGCGCTCGCGTCGTTCGACGCCGCCGATCCCAGCCTCAATACCGCGAGCCCGCACGCCGCCCAGAACCTGCTCGGCACGCCGGGCGCGCTGGTCGCTGACCTGCTCCTGCAGACGATCGGCGCGACCGCCGCGCTGGTGCCGATCCTCTTGGTCGCCTGGGCCTGGCGGATCGGGTCGCACCGGGGTTTGAGCCATTACGTTCTCCGCGTCGTCCTCGTCCCGTTCGCGCTCGTCGGCGCCACCGTCCTCGTCGCGGCGATCCCGCTCCCGGCCGCCTGGCCGCTCAAGGCGGGCGCCGGCGGGTGGATCGGCGATCTGTTGTGGCGCGAAGCGCGCGCCGCGGCGGCGATGGTCGATGGCCTTCCCGCCGAGCCGAGCGTCATCGTCCTCGCGCTCGCGCTCGCGATCCCGTCATTGGCGGTCGCGCTCGGATTGGCCGGCGCCGAATGGCGCGCTATTTCTCGCACGCCGCTCGCGATCGCCGGTGCCCTCACCTGGACCGCCCGAACCGTGCATCGCATCGGCCTGTGGATCGCGCCCGAACCGCCGCCGGCGCCGGCGGTGCGCGAACGCGCGCCGGCGATCCGGCGCGACCCTTATCTCGGGGACGAGGGCGAAACCGCGGAGGCCAACCCGGTCCGACCCGCGCTCACCGCGACGCGCGACGACGGTGCCGACCCGATCGCGGCGCCCAAAGTCGCCAAGCGCAGCGCCAAGGTCGAGTCCGGGAAGCGCGTTGCCGCCGAGAAGCAGCCAACGCTCGACCTCGTCCCGGGCGAGTACCACCTGCCGCCCTTGAGCCACCTGTCGGCGCCCGAGCCGCGCAAGGGCGGCGAGAACGCCAATGACGACGCGCTCAAGCAGAACGCCCGTCTGCTCGAAGCGGTCCTGAACGACTTCGGCGTCCGCGGCGCGATCACCCAGATTCAGCCCGGCCCGGTCGTCACCCTCTACGAGTTCGAGCCGGCGCCGGGCGTCAAGACCTCGCGCGTGATCGGCCTTTCCGACGATATCGCCCGCTCGATGAGCGTGGTTTCGGTGCGCGGCGCCGTGGTCCCGGGCAAGAACGTAATCGGACTCGAGATCCCCAACGCCAAGCGCGAGACGGTGGTGCTGCGCGAAATGCTGGCGAGCGCCGACTACGAGAACACCCAGTCGCACCTGACGCTCGCGCTCGGCAAGACCATCGCCGGCGAACCGGTGATCGCCGACTTGGCCCGCATGCCGCATCTCCTGATCGCCGGCACCACCGGATCGGGCAAGTCGGTCGCGATCAATACCATGATCTTGTCGCTGCTCTATCGGCTGTCGCCGCAGCAGTGCCGCCTGATCCTGATCGACCCCAAGATGCTCGAGCTGTCGGTCTACGAGGGTATCCCGCACTTGCTGGCGCCGGTCGTGACCGACCCGGGCAAGGCGGTGGTCGCGCTCAAGTGGGTGGTGCGCGAGATGGAGACCCGCTACCGCGCGATGTCGCGACTGGGCGTCCGCAACATCGCCGGCTACAACGAGCGCCTCGCCGAGGCCGAAGCCAAGGGCGAGGTCATCAAGCGGACAGTGCAGACGGGGTTCGACCAGCAAACCGGCGCGCCGCTGTTCGAGGAGCAGATGCTCGATCTTCAGCCGATGCCGTTCATTGTCGTCATCGTCGACGAGATGGCCGACCTCATGATCGTCGCCGGCAAGGAGATCGAGACCGCGGTGCAGCGGCTGTCGCAAATGGCGCGCGCCGCCGGCATCCACATCATCATGGCGACGCAACGACCGTCGGTCGACGTCATCACCGGCACCATCAAAGCGAACTTCCCGACCCGGGTGAGCTTCCAGGTCACGTCCAAGGTCGATAGCCGGACCATTCTCGAGGAGCAGGGCGCCGAGCAACTGCTCGGCTCCGGCGACATGCTGTTTCGTCAGTCGGGCGGGCGCATCACCCGCGTCCATGGCCCGTTCGTTTCCGACGGCGAGGTCGAGCGTGTCGTCTCCTACCTGAAAACCCAGGGCGTCCCGCAATACGTCGATGCCGTCACCGAAGAGCCCGATCAGCCGTTCGGCGACGAAGATGCCGGCGGCGAAGCCGATGCGCTCTACGATCAAGCGGTCGCGCTGGTCTGCCGCGAGCGCAAGGCCTCGACCAGTTTCGTGCAACGGCACTTGCAGATCGGCTACAACCGCGCCGCCCGCATCATGGAGCGGATGGAGCGCGAGGGCGTGGTCACGCAGGCCAATCACGTCGGTAAGCGCGAGGTGCTGGGCCGCGATATCGACGCGCTCGAATGACGCGTGCGACGGCGCGGCGTGGATTGCTCGCCCCGATCCGCGGCGCGCTCGCGGGCATCATCCTCGCCGCGGCGGTCGTGGACGGCGGCGGTGCCGGCGCCCAGACCGGCGCGCGGCCGGGCGTCGTCGTCGACCCGCAGATCGCGCGGATCGAGACCTATCTCAACAGCGTGCAGTCGTTCAAAGGCCGATTTCTGCAGATCGCGCCCGACGGGCGCATTGCCGAGGGCCTGGTCTTCATGCGCCGCCCCGGGCGGATTCGCTTTCAGTACGACCCGCCGACGCCGCTCCTGATCGTCGCCGACGGCACTTGGCTCGTGGTATGGGACAAGAAGCTCGACCAGGTCGATCGCGTTCCGCTGGGCTCGACCCCGATCGGCTTCCTGGTCGCGCGCGAGGTCAAGCTCTCGGGCCGCGTCGCCGTCAAGTCGCTGCGCACCGAGCCCGGCTTGATCTACGTCACCGCCTACGACACCGAGCGCAAGGACGATGGCGACATCACGCTCGTGTTCGGGGCCGAGCCGCTTGAACTCAGGCAGTGGATCGTCACCGATCCGCAAAAGTTCGAAACCAAGGTCTCGCTGTTCGACGTCGAGACCAATCTCGCCCTCGATATCCGCCTGTTCGTCTTCACCGACTCCGGGCCCAGCATTCCGTGAGCGCGATTTGACGGGGTGCCGCGCGATTCATAGGATGCGCGGCGTCAGGCCTCCCTGTGCCCAAATTCCACACCGTCACCATCGATCAGACCGGTGCGAGCTTCGCCATGCCGGCCGATCAATTCGTGCTCGACGCCGCGCTCGATGCCGGCATCAGCTATCCGCGCTACTGCAAGACCGGCGTGTGCGGATCGTGCAAGTCGATCCTGGTCGCCGGCACCATCGACCATGACAGCCACACCCAAGTCGCCTGTAGCGACGAAGAACGCGGTCTCGGCCGTTTCCTCGCCTGCCGCGCGCGTCTGACGAGCGATTGCACCGTCGCGCTGATTCCGCGCGACGTGGTGCCGCGCTTCGCCAACATCGCGCGCGAATTCCCCTGCCGGGTCGCGGCGATCCTGCCCGCTACCCACGATATCGTCATCGTCAAGCTGGCGATCGTCGCCGGCGGACCGTTCGTATTCACGGCCGGCCAATACGCGCGCGTGGCGTTCGATGGCCTCGATGCGCGCGATCTGTCGATGGCCAATCGGCCTGGCGATCCGACGCTCGACTTTCACATCCGCTGCGTACCGGGCAGCGACATCGCCGGGTTTGTCGCGAAAAAACTCCGCATCGGGATGACCGCCACGGTAAAAGGGCCTTACGGGAACGCGTTCTTTCGCGAGTACCACGGCACCGAGATCATCGCCGTCGCCGGCGGCACCGGCATCGCACCGATCAAGTCGATCATCGACATGGCTTTGACCGCCGGTGTGCGCCAACCGCTCGAGCTCTACTTCGGGGTTCGCGCCGAGCGCGACATTTACCTCGAGGATCACTTCCGCGGCCTGGCGGCGAAGTTTCCGAACTTCAAGTTCACGCTCGCGTTGTCCGAGGCGAAGGCCGTCAAGAGCCGCCGCGCCGGGTTTGTATCCGACGCGCTCGCCGCCGACCTCGCTCCGGGCCGGAACGTCCGCGTCTACATCGCCGGGCCGCCGCCGATGGTCGAAGCGACCGCCAAGGTGCTCGAGAAAGCCGGCGTGCGGCGGAAGAACTGGTTTGCCGATTACTTCGACCACAAGCGCGCGGCGGTTTCGGCGTGACCCGATCGTGAGCGACGACTCCGACGACGCGTTCGATCTCGACGACTATCCCAGCCTGATCGCCGGCGTCCGCTTCGTAAAGTCGATCCAGCATGTGCCGTGGTTCGTTCATGCCGGCCGGCCGTTCGAGCCGGATCTGGCCGAACTCGGACTCGCCTACGCCGAGGCGCTCGGATTCCCGGGCATCGCGGTCGCCGCCGCCGCGTGGGCCGATGCCGCGGAGCTCGCGGCCGACCCCGACCTCGCGTCACCCGATATCGAGGGCCAACTCGCCGGCGCCTTGGCCGAGGAAGCGGCGGCTACGGTCGGGCCCGACAACCTCGAGGCCGCGCTGGCTGACGCCGGCAACATCGTGCAGACGGCGGTACGCGACCTGGCGATCCAGCGCGCCGCCCAAGCCGGCTACGACGACGAGGAAACGTTGAACGCCGCGCTCGAAGCCGCGCACGGCATCTGTCAAGGCGCCCTGCTCGTCGTGCTCGCGGTCGGCGAGGAGGATCATCCGTTCGCCCGCAAGTACCGCCTGTTCGAACGCGGGCGCTGGCCGATCGGCATCATCGGCGAAACGCTTCACCTGCTGTAGTCGCGGCCGTGCGGATCGCGACTTGGAACATCAATTCGATCCGCCATCGCTTGGCGCTCTTGCGCCGCGTCGTTCGCGCGCTCGACCCCGACGTGCTGTGTCTGCAGGAGACCAAGGTCGAGGATGGGCTTTTTCCCGAAGCGGCCTGCCGAGCGATGGGCTTCGACCATCTCGTCTTTCACGGCCAAAAGGCCTACCACGGCGTCGCCGTGCTTTCGCGGATTCCGATCGCCGCCCACGAAATCCTGAGCTGGGGCGGCAACAGCGATGCCCGACACGTGATGGCGACGCTCGACACCGGGCTCGAGATCCATAACGTCTATGTCCCCGCCGGCGGCGACGTGCCCGACCCCGAAACCAACCCGAAATTCGCGCACAAACTGCGCTTCCTCGAGGAGATTACGGCCTGGTTCGCCGAGCGGACCGTGCCCACGGCCGGGGCCGTGCTGGTTGGCGACCTCAACATCGCGCCGCTCGAACACGACGTGTGGTCGCACAAACAGCTGCTCGACGTCGTCTCGCACACGTCAGTCGAGGTCGCTAAGCTCGGCCGGCTGCAACGGACGCAAGCCTGGGTCGATGCCGTCCGTCGCTTCGTACCGGCCGACCGCAAGCTCTATAGCTGGTGGAGCTACCGCGCGCGCGACTGGGCCGCGAGCGACCGCGGCCGCCGCCTCGACCACGTGTGGGTCACGCCCACCCTCACGAGCGCCGTCGTCGCCGCCGCGGCCGAACGGCGCGTACGCGGGTGGACACGCGCCTCCGACCACGTGCCGGTGTGGGTCGATTTCGCACCGGGACCGGCTTGACGCGATACATGAAATAGCGCCCGGCGCTGACCGCCGCCGGAAGCGGAATCGGTTCGAGGCCGGGCGCGGTCAGCACTTGATCGGTGGCAACGATCGCGCCTGGCGCCGCGAGTGCGACGATGCGGGGTCCCAGCCAGCGCGCGAGCGCCGCGGTCTTGACCTTGTCGGCGCTGCCGAAATCGCCGTGGATGAAGGCGGCGCGCCGCCCGATCCGTGCCAGCGCATTCGGCATGGTGACGCGGAAGTCACCGACGATCGCGTGCCGGGCGTCGGGGACGCAGTCGGGATGGGCTTCGATCCGACGCTCGAAGACGAAGATGTCGCGGTCCGGAAACAGCAGCCGCAAATGATCGTAGGTGCGGCCGTTGCCGAGCCCCAATTCGATCACCGGGCCGCCCTGCCCGCGGACCAGCAACGCCGCGTAGTTCAAGCACGCGCGCTGCGCGGTGATGCGATGGATGAAACTTTCGAGGCGGCTTTCGCGCGACATGCGCGGGACCCGAGACCGACGACGCGAACGCCCGGCTAGTGTTTGGCGCGCGCCTGCATCAACTGCGCGGTCGTGGTGTTGAGACGGCCCGCCAATACCCGCATGATCTCGACCGCCATCTGCGGAAACTCCGTCACCAGCCGGAAAAACAGGTCCTTCGAAATACGGAGCGCCGTCAGGTCGCTGGTCGCCCGCACCGTCGCCGTCCGCGGCACGTCGCAGAGGATCGCAATTTCGCCGACCACGTCGTTCTTTTTCATGCCGGCAACCGTCAGCGGCCCGGTCTGGGTATTGACGATGACCTCGGCGGTGCCCTCGATGATGATGTAGGCGGAATCGCCGTCCTCACCCTGGACGCACAAATCCTGGCCGCGCTGGTAGCTTAAGCGCTCGCTCGTGAACGCCAGCAGCTTGAGCTTCGAGGGCTCGATCCGCGCGAAGAGCGGAATGTTGCGCAGGAGTTCGACTTCTTCGTTGAGACTCACCCCGTCCTCCCGGTTGAACTATCCGGCTCTAATACCCCTACCAGTAGTAGGTCGGCCGGATTGGGCGGTTACCTTCCGCCACCACGCCTTACGCCATTGGTGCAGTCCCGGTACCCACCGGACCGCGCCCACTCGTCCATCCATATCGTGCCGACCGCACCGATGTCCAGCCAGGGCCACTGCCGATGCCAACCATCGCGCCGATTGCTCTCGTCTAAGGCTTTGGACAAAAAAGCTTTCCTAGCCTATTTCGAGCGTGCGATAGTGGCGACAACAAAGCGGCAGGGGGAGCGACCGTGGCCAGGACCCAACCGGGGGCACGCGTCCTCGTTTACAGTCACGACACGTTCGGCCTCGGCCATCTGAGGCGCTGCCGAACGATTGCCCATGCGTTGGTCGAGCGTTTTCAAGAGATTTCGGTTCTGATCCTCTCCGGATCGCCCATCATCGGCAGTTTCGATTTTCGTGCCCGGGTCGATTTCGTTCGCATCCCCGGCGTCATCAAGCTCCGGAACGGCGAATACACCTCGCTCAACCTCCACATCGATATCGAGGAGACGCTCAAGATGCGCTCTTCGATCATCAAGCACACCGCCGAGGCGTTCGACCCCGATGTCTTCATCGTCGACAAGGAGCCGCTCGGGTTGCGCGGCGAAGTCGAGGAGACGCTTTACGTGCTGAAGGAGCGCGGCACCCATCTGGTGCTGGGGCTCCGCGACGTCTTGGACGAACCGGCGCTGCTCGAGCCCGAGTGGCAGCGCAAGCGGGCGCTGCCGGCGCTGCGCCGGGTCTACGACGAGGTCTGGATCTACGGCCTGCCGCAGATTTGCGAGCCGCTCGCCGATATCAGCCTGCCGCGCGAAATCGAACGCAAGATCACCTATACCGGGTATCTGCCGCGTTCGGTCTCGGTTCAGTTGCCGACCGCGCGCACGCTCGACATCACCCGCCGCCCCTACATCCTGGTGACAACCGGCGGCGGCGGCGACGGCGAGGCGTTGGTCGATTGGGTGCTGCGCGCCTACGAAAGCGATCCGATGCTGCCGTATCCGGCGCTGCTCGTGTTCGGACCCTTCATGCAGCCGGAACGCCAAGCCAATTTTCTCGACCGGGCCAACCGCCTGCGACGGGTCGAAGCGATCACGTTCGACCCCCACATGGAAGTTCTGGAGAAGAACGCGGCCGGGGTCGTATCGATGGGCGGCTACAACACCTTCTGCGAGGTCCTGTCGCTCGACAAGCGGGCGATCATGGTGCCGCGCACGGCGCCCCGGCTCGAACAGTACATCCGGGTCAGCCGGGCGGCCGAGCTCGGGCTGGTGCAGATGCTGGTTGACGACGGCCGCTACGATGCCAAAGTCATGGCCGACGCGCTCAGGGCATTGCCGAGCCAGAAGCTCCCCTCGGAGATCGTCGTGCCCGGCTTGCTCGAAGGTCTTGTCAACGTCAGCCGGTTGGTCGAACCGTGGGTCACGCCGAGCAACGACGAAGCTCTGGCGCGCAAGATCGTGCCGCACCGGGCGTGAGGCCGAGCGCGCGCAAGATCGCGTTCGTCCTCAAAGGTTATCCGCGGCTCTCGGAATCGTTCATCGCCCAGGAAATCCGCGGCCTTGAGGCACGCGGCCTCGACCTTGTCATCGTCGCGCTGCGTCACCCGACCGACCCCCGCCGCCACCCGATCCACGACGAAATCAAAGCGCCGGTCGCGTATCTGCCCGAGTACTTGCGCGACGATCCCGCCCGCGTCGCCCGCGCCTGGCGGATGGCGCGGTGCTATCCCGGCTATCGCGCGGCCCGCGCCATGTGGCTCAAGGATCTCGCGCGCGATCCGACCCCCAACCGCGTCCGCCGCTTCGGCCAGGCGCTCGTACTCGCAGCCGAGCTGGGGCGCGATATCGGCCACCTTCACGCCCACTTCCTCCACACGCCGGCTTCGGTCACGCGCTACGCGAGCCTTATCCGCGGCCTGCCCTGGACCTGCTCGGCCCACGCCAAGGACATCTGGACCACCCCCGCCTGGGAAAAGCGCGAGAAACTCGCGAGCTGCGCGTGGGCGGTCGCTTGCAGCAGGGCGGCGCGCGATCATTTGGCGGCGTTGGCTCCGCCCGGCCGGGTCGAGCTCGTCTATCACGGGATCGATCCGGTTCGGTTCCCGCCCCGCGGCGGCGAGCCCGGTGCCCGCGACGGCCGCCAGGCGGGTGAGCCGGTGCGGCTGCTGGCAGTCGGCCGCGCGGTCGAGAAGAAGGGCTTCGATCATCTGGTCGCGGCGCTGGCTCGGCTGCCGCGCGACCTCGCCTGGAGGCTTACCCATGTCGGGGGCGGTCCGCTACTCGCTGGTCTCAAGGCACGTGCCGCCGCCGCGGGTGTCACCGACCGGATCGAATGGGCGGGCCCCCTCCCGCAGAACGAGGTGCTCGACCATTACCGGGCGGCCGACCTCTTCGTGCTGCCGAGCCAGATCGCGGCCGATGGCGACCGCGACGGCCTTCCGAACGTTCTGCTCGAAGCGCAGTCGCAGGGCCTCGCCTGCATCGCGAGCGACGTGGCGGCCGTGCCCGAACTGATTCGCCACGGTGAGTCGGGCTGGCTGGTGCCGCCCGCCGACGCCCCGGCGCTCGCACAGGCGCTCGCCGCCTTGATCGCCGCGCCGGCCCTGCGCCAACGCTTGGGCGAAGTCGCGGAGAAGACCGTCCGGCACGATTTCGGATGCGCCAAGGGGCTCGATCGCTTGGCCCAGAAGTTCGGCGCTGGAGCAGGCTAGATGCGGATCGCGTTTTATGCGCCGCTGAAGCCCCCCGACCACCCGGTACCCTCGGGCGATCGCCGGATGGCCCGGCTGCTGCTCGAAGCGCTGCGCGGCCTCGGTCACGCGCCGGCCGTCGCCTCGACCTTCCGGGCTCGCGCTGCGACCGACGACCCGAAGACGCTCGCCGCCCACCGCGCACGCGGCTTGGACGAGGCGGATCGCGTCGTCGCCGCGCTCCGCGCACTCCCGGCAGCCGAGCGGCCGGCGCTGTGGTTCACCTACCACCTCTACTACAAGGCGCCGGACTGGATCGGGCCGCGGGCGGCAGTCGCGCTCGACCTCCCTTATGTCGTCGCCGAGGTTTCGCATGCGCCCAAGCGCGCGAACGGGGTCTGGAGCGCCTACCACGCCGACGTCGAGGCGGCGATCGCTCAAGCGCGTTCGGTGCTCTGCTTGACGCGGCACGACGCCCGTTGCGTGGCGCCGCTCGTGCGCGCGCCCGCCCGCTTGTTCGCGTTGCCGCCGTTTCTCAACCCGGAGCCCTTCGCCGCCGCGGCCGCACGCCGCGCCACCATCCGCGCCGCGCTGGCCGCCCGCCACCGCCTCGACCCCGCAGGCCCCTGGCTCCTCACCGTCGCGATGATGCGGCGCGACGTCAAACTCGAGTCCTATCGCGAGCTCGCCGCCGCGCTCGGCTCGATGCCCGAGCGGCCGTGGGCGCTCTTGATCGTGGGCGATGGCGAGGCGCGGGCCGAGGTCGAGGCGTCGTTCGTCGGCCTCGGCGCCGAGCGCGTTCGTTTCCTCGGCGAGCGCGCCCCCGAGGCGCTCGCCGAGCTATACGCGGCGGCCGACCTCTATCTATGGCCCGCGGTCGGCGAGGCCTACGGCATGGCGCTCCTCGAGGCGAGCGCGGCAGGGTTGCCGGTCGTCGCCGGCGCGATCGGCGGCGTCCCCGATATCGTGATCGATCGCCGCACCGGCCTGCTGGCCCGCGCCAACGACCCGCCCGATTTCGCGGGCCGAGTGATGACGCTGCTCGACGACCCGGCGCTACGACAGGCGCTCGGCACCGCGGCGCGGGCGTTCGTCGCGTCCGAGCGCAGCCTGGGTGCAGCTCGAGCGATCCTCGATCGTGCCCTGACCCACGCGACCGCCGACCGATGACGGTTTCGCTCGCCTTGATCCGCCATTTCCCGACCGCCTGGAACACGTCCGGGCGGATTCAGGGGCGGACCGACATCCCGCTCGCCGACCCCGAACGCCGCGGCGGCGCGCTCGGGCGCGACCTCGTCGACCGCGACTGGTATGTGAGCCCGCTCGAGCGTGCCCGCGCTACCGCTGCCCTTCTCGGCATTGCCGCGCCGGCGGTCGATCCGCGGCTGATCGAGATGGACTGGGGCACCTACGAGGGGCAAACGCTCGATGACTTGCGTCGCGGGCTCGGCACCCGTCTCGCCAAGAACGAGGCGCACGGTCTCGATTTTCGTCCCGAAGGGGGCGAAACGCCGCGTGAGGTCGCGGGACGGTTTCAGGCGTTTCTCAACGATATCGCCCGCAACCAGCGACCCGCCGGCGCGATAACGCACAAGGGCGTCATTCGCGCCGCTTTGGTGCTCGCGACCAAGTGGGACATGCGCGGCAAAGCCCCGGTCAAACTCGCCTGGGACCGCGCCCACATTTTTGCGGTTGCCGCGGACGGCGCGCTTCGCCTCGACCGGCCCAACCGGCCGCTTTACGAACCAGCGGCCCTACCATGACCGTCCGCGTCCTCCTGCACGTTCAACACCTGCTCGGTATCGGCCATTTGAAGCGGGCCGCCACCTTGGCCCGCGCCCTCGCTGCCGCCGGGATCGAAACGATCGTCGCCTCGGGCGGATTCCCGGTGGCCGGCCTCGATCTGGGGGGCGCGCGGCTGGTCCAATTGCCGCCCCTTCGCGCGCGCGATACCGGCTTCAAGACCCTGACCGGCGCGGACGATGCGCCGGTGGACGACGCCTGGTGGGAGGTCCGTCGCACCCGCCTGCTCGACCTGGCCCTGCACTTCGCGCCCGATGTCGTCGTGACCGAGCTGTTCCCGTTTGGGCGCCGTCAGTTTCGGCACGAGCTTCTACCCCTGCTCGATGCCCTTCGCGCGCGGCGGCCGCGTCCGATCGTCGCCGCCTCGGTCCGCGACATCTTAAATGCCCGCCGTGACCCCGAACGCACCGCCGAGGCCTTGGCCTGGTTCGATCGGTACTACGATTGGCTCCTGGTTCACGGCGATCCCGGTTTTGTTCCGCTCGCCGATTCAGCCCCATTTGTGACCCGCATCACTGACCGTATCCGCCACACCGGTTACATTGTCGAAGGAGTCGCGCCGGAGCGTCCGGCCATCGCCGCGAGCAACGGCGAGGTCGTCGTTTCGGTGGGCGGCGGGGCCGTGGGGGCGGCGCTGCTCGAGGCAGCGCTCGGCGCTCGTCCGCAAACTCCCTACAAAGACCGCACCTGGCATCTCATCGCCGGTCACAACCTGGATGAGACGGCGTTCGGTCGGCTTGCGCGCCAGGCCGGCCACGGGGTCGAAGTCGAGCGGTCGCGTAGCGATTTTCGAGCGTTGTTGGGGCGGAGCGTATTGTCGATCAGTCAGTGCGGCTACAACACGATGTTGGACGTCTTGCAAGCGGGCACGCGCGCCGTGATCGTCCCCTTCGCGGGAGGCGGCGAGACCGAACAGAGCCTGCGCGCCGCGCGCCTCGCGGCGCGCGTGGGTTTCACCGTGATTCCCGAAGCCGCGTTGAGCACGGCGACGCTGGCGGCGGCTGTTGCCCGTGCCGCCCAGGGCGGGCCGGCGAACGCCGATGGGCTCGACCTGACCGGCGCCGAAACCAGCGTCGGTCTGATCGCCGCCTGGGCCGCCGCGAGGCCGCGTTAACGTCATGGCGTCATGGGCCGACCTTCGGCGCGAGGCCGCCGCGTGGGCCGCGAACGGCGCGAGCGCCGCGCTCTGGCTGCGCGACGACGACGCGGTCCGGGCAACTCCGGCGCTCAAGGCGCTGTTGGCGGCAACCGCGCGCCACCGGATCCCGGTCGCGCTCGCGGTCGTGCCGGCTGCCTGCCGCGACGACCTGGTCGGGTTGGCGGCCGCGTACGACGCCCAGATCCTCGTGCACGGCTACGCCCATGCCAACCACGCGGTCCGCCCCGAGCGTAAGAGCGAATTCGGCGGCTATCGTTCGATGAACGCTATGGTCGCCGAGGCTATGGCCGGGCTCAGCCGATTGCGGGCGCTGTTCGGGGCTGCTGCACTGCCGGTGTTCGTACCGCCATGGAACCGCGCCGACCCCGGTCTAGTGGCCCGCCTGGGCGATGCCGGTTACCGGGGTTACTCGGCGCTCGGCGATCCGCTGCCGGCGCGCGTCGCCCCCGGGCTCCATCAGGCCAATGTTCACGTCGACTTGATCGACTGGCGGCGGCGCACCTTTGCCGGCGTCGCGGCCACCCTCGAGCGCCTCATCGCCGAACTAAAGGCGCGGCGGTCGGGCGGATCCGCTTCGCGCGCCCCGATCGGAATCCTCACCCACCACCTCGTTCACGACACCGCGCTCGAACGCTTCCTCGATCGATTCCTGGCTGAAACGGCGGCCTTCCCCGGCCTGCGCTGGCATTCGGCGGCGTCCGTATTCGCGCCTGCGCCATGAGCCGCCATGGCTATCCGCCCCGCGTCCTCGCCCTCGACTACGTCCGCGCAATGACGGGATTGATTCTCACCGTAGGGCCGATAATGTTGGCGGAGCCCCTCGAAATCATTCAATACATCCTGGAGGGAGTTGCGGTTTTGTTCGCAGCCTTCGGCCTGCGCACGCTATTGCGCCATGTCACGCGCGTCGAGGTCGGCGAAGGCGGCATCCGCACCGAAGGACCGTTCCCGCGAGCGATCGCGTGGCGCGACATGACCGAGGTCGATCTCCTCTACTACTCGACGCGCCGCGACCGCGAGCGCGGCTGGATGCAGCTTCGCATCGACGCCGGCGCGGGCCGGCTGGCGTTCGATTCGACGATTTCGAACTTCGCCCAACTCGCCGAGAGCGTCCTCGCCGCCGCCGAACGCCATGGTCTCGCCCTGAGCGCCGCGACGCTCTCCAACCGCGCCGCCTTGCAAGGGCGGCAACCGTCATGACCTCGTCACCCCCGCGCCCCAAGATCGCCGCCCATGGCTGACGTCCTCACCGTCCGCGACCTCCGGATTCAATTTCAAGCACCGGAGGGCTTGATCAAAGCCGTCGACGGCATCTCGTTCCGCATTCCCGAGGGCAAGACCGTGGCCTTGGTCGGCGAATCGGGCTCGGGCAAGTCGGTGGTGTCGCAGGCGATCATGGGCATCCTGCCGCGCAACGGTCGGATCGCCGGCGGCGAAATCCTGTTCGCCGATCCGGCCCAGCGCGGTTCGGTCGTCGATATCGCCAAGCTCGATCGCGACTCGGCGGCCATGCGCGCGCTCCGCGGCGGGCGCATCTCGATCATCTTCCAGGAGCCGATGACCTCGCTTTCGCCGCTCCACACCATCGGCGACCAGATCGGCGAGGCGTTCATCCTGCACCGCAATGCCGGACCCGCCGAAGCCAAGCGGGTCGTGGTCGAGATGCTGAAGCACGTCGGCTTCCCCGACCCGGCCAAAGCGTTCGATACCTATCCGTTCGAGCTGTCGGGCGGGTTGCGCCAGCGCGCCATGATCGCGATGGCGCTGGTCTGCAACCCGCCGATCCTGATCGCGGACGAGCCGACCACCGCGCTCGACGTGACGATCCAGGCGCAGATCCTCAAGCTGATGCAGGACCTCCAGGCCGAGCTCGGCATGGCGATCTTGATCATCACCCACGATCTCGGCGTCGTCGCCAACATGGCCGAAGAAATCGTCGTCATGTACCACGGCAAGGTGATGGAGTCGGGCACCCGCGACGACGTCTTCCGCCACGCTGAACATCCGTACCTCAATGCGCTCTTGCGCGCGGTGCCGCGCTTCGACATGGAGCCGGGCGAACGGCTGGTGCCGATCCGCGAGATCAAAGCCAAGCCCGGCCAGCACCTGTTGAAAAAGGACCCCTGGCCCGCGCACGCCCGCGATGCGCTGTTGCTCGAGGTCAAGCACCTGCGCAAGACGTTCGCGACCCGCAAGCAAGGGTTGCTCGGCCGCAAGAACGCCGCCGTCGCCACCGTGGTCGACGATGTCAGCTTCACCTTGAAACGCGGCGAGTGCCTGGGGCTGGTGGGCGAATCCGGCTGCGGCAAGACCACGACCAGCAAGATCGTGCTGCGGGCAGTCTCGGCCGACGGGGGCGAGGTCCGCTACAACGATCACGGCACCATCGTCGACGTGCTCGGCCTCGACGAGAAGGGGCTCAAGAAGTACCGCCGCCGCGTCCAGTACGTGTTCCAGGACCCGTTCGGCTCGCTCAACCCGCGGATGACGGTGTTCGACATCGTCAACGAGCCGCTCCTGATCCACCAGATCGGCGACGAGAAAGAGCGCTTCGAGCGGGTCAGCGAGCTGATGAACCTGGTCGGGCTCAACGTCCGCTACTTGCGCCGTTATCCGCACAGCTTTTCCGGCGGCCAGCGCCAACGCATCGGTATCGCGCGCGCACTGGCGCTCCAACCCGACCTGTTGATCTGCGACGAGCCGGTGTCGGCGCTCGACGTTTCGATCCAGGCGCAGATCTTGAACCTGCTCAAGGATCTGAAGGAGCAGCTCGGCCTCACCTATCTCTTCATCTCTCACAATCTGGCGGTAGTCGATTACGTCTGCGACCGTATCGCTGTCATGTGCGCCGGGCGCCTGGTCGAACTCGCGCCGCGCGATGTGCTGTTCAAGAACCCGGTCCACCCCTATACCCGGGCGCTCCTGTCGGCAGTGCCCAAGCCCGATCCCGACGCGCGCCTCGACCTGAGCGCGCTCATGGCCGGCAAGGCCTCGAACCCCGCCGATTGGCCGGACCCGTTCACAATCAACGAACGCGCCAAGCTCGATCTGGTCCACCTGGGCGATGGCCACTTCGTCCGCGCCCGGCCCGATAGCGGTTTGGGATCGCGCCAAAGCGACGCCCAATGACCTTCGCTCGTATCCTCACGTTCACCCTCGCCGCCTGCGCGTGGGCCGTCGCCGGCAGCGGCGGCGCGCAAACGCTGGTCGAGCCGCCGAGCCTAGCCGCCCAAGTTCAGTCCGGCCGGCTGCCGCCGATGGGCGAGCGCCTCCCCGCCAACCCGCGCATCGTCAAGCTCGCCGACTACAAGACGCCGGGGAAGTATGGCGGCGACTTGACCACCCTGATCGGCAGCGCCGGCGACCTCCGCCTCATCAACGTCTACGGCTACACGCGCCTCGTCACCTACGACGAGAAGACGTTCGAGCTCGTGCCCGACCTTCTCGAAGACGTCGTCAATGAGGACGACCGCGTTTTCACCTTCAAGCTGCGTAAGGGCCACCGTTGGTCGGACGGCCACCCGTTTACCGCCGAGGACTTCCGCTACTACTGGGAGGACATGGCCTTGAACAAGGACGTCTCCCCATCGGGGCCGCCCAAGACGCTGCTCGCCGACGACAACCCGGGAACGTTCGAAGTACTCGACGAGTACACCGTCCGCTATAGTTGGACCAAGCCCAATCCGTTCTTCCTACCGGCAATCGCGGCGACAACCCCGCTCTTCGTCTACCGCCCGGCGCATTACCTCAAGCAGTTCCACGTCAAGTACGCCGACCGCGACAAGCTGCGCAAGGCCGTGCTCGACGACGGTCAACGCAATTGGGTCGCCGTGCATTTCCGCCGCGACCGTCAGTACCGCTCCGACAACCCCGATTTGCCGACGCTCGATCCGTGGCGGATCGTCACCCGACCGCCCGCCAATCGCTTCATCGCCGAGCGTAACCCGTTCTTTCACCGCGTCGATGAGCACGGCCGCCAGCTCCCCTACATCAACCGCCTGATTTTGGTGCAAGCCAACTCGAAGCTGATTGCGGCTAAAGCCGGGTCCGGCGAAAGCGACCTGCAGTCGCGCAACCTGTTCTTCAACAACTACACGTTCCTCAAGAACAACGAGAAGCGCGCCAACTACAACGTGTATTTGTGGCGAGAAGCGAAAGGCTCGCATTTCGCGCTGTTTCCCAACCTCAACGCTAGCGATCCGGTATGGCGCAAGCTCAATCGCGATGTTCGCTATCGCCGCGCCTTATCGCTGGCGATCGATCGCACCCTTATCAATCGCGTGCTCTATTTCGGCCTCGCGGTCGAAGGCAATAACACCGTCCTCAAGGAGAGTCCGCTTTACCGCGACGAATACCGTACCAAGTGGGCCCGACACGACATCCGTGAGGCCAACCGCCTGCTCGACGAAATCGGTCTCAAACGTCGCGGCGACGGTCTGCGCGAACTCCCCGACGGCCGCATGATGGACATCATTGTCGAGACGGCGGGCGAAGAATCCGAGCAGAGCGACGTTCTCGAACTGATCCGCGAAACCTGGATCGACGTCGGTATCCGGCTTTTCACCCGGCCGCTGCAGCGCGAAGTGTTCCGCAACCGCATTTTTGCCGGCGAGACCGTGATGTCGGTGTGGAGCGGACTTGAAAACGGGGTTGCGACCGCCGACATGAGTCCAGCGGAGCTCGCTCCGACCCAGCAGATTCACTTGCAGTGGCCTAAGTGGGGCCAGCATTACGAAACCAGCGGTCAGGCCGGCGAGGCACCGGATATGCCGGCAGCGCACACCTTGATGGCGTTCAACGAGTCATGGATCAAAGGCGGCTCGCGTAGCCTGCGCGAAAAGATGTGGCATGAAATGCTTGCGCTGCACGCCGACCAAGTTTTCACCATCGGCGTCGTCACCGGCGTCCGCCAACCGGTGATAGCGCGCGCCACGCTTCGTAACGTACCGAAAGAAGCCCTCTACAACTGGGAGCCGGGGGCGCAGTTCGGGATCTATCAACCCGACACGTTCTGGTTCGCGACCGAGTAGGGCCGGGTCGCGCCGTCATGCTCACTTACACCGCCCAACGCATCCTCATCATGGTGCCGACGCTGCTCGTGATCAGCGCGTTGGTGTTCATCATCATTCAGCTGCCGCCGGGCGACTTCCTCGAAACCCAGATAGCCGAACTTCAGGCCCAGGGCGAGAGTGGCGCCGGTTCAGAAAAACTGGAGTTCTTGAAGAAACAATACGGGCTCGACCGCCCGCTGCTCGAGCAGTACGCGATCTGGCTCGGCGTATGGCCGGGCGAGACCGGTTTCGCCGGATTGCTGCAGGGCAATCTCGGCTATTCGTTCGAATATAACGAGCCGGTCGCCCGGGTCGTCGGCGAGGCGATGTGGCTGACGATCGTGGTCTCGGTGGCGACCATCATCTTCACCTGGGTAGTGTCGTTCCCGATCGGGATCTACTCGGCGACCCACCAGTACAGCGCCGGCGACTATACGCTGACGCTGGTCGGGTTCTTGGGCCTCGCCACGCCCAACTTCCTGCTCGCGCTGGTGCTGCTCTACCTCTCAAACGTCTATCTCGGCATCTCGATCGGCGGTCTGATGGACCAGCAGTACATGGACCAGCCGTTCTCGTGGGGGAAAGCGTGGTCGGTGCTCGCGCACCTGTGGGTGCCGGTGATCGTGATCGGGACCTCGGGTACCGCCGGCATGATCCGGCGGCTGCGCGCCAACCTCTTGGACGAGCTCCAGAAGCAGTACGTCACCACCGCCCGCGCCAAGGGTCTACATCCGCGCAAGCTGATGTGGAAATACCCGCTGCGGATGGCACTCAATCCGTTCATTTCCGACATCGGCAGCCTGCTGCCCGAGGTGATCTCGGGCGCCGTCATCGTCTCGGTCGTGCTGTCGCTCCCGACCACGGGACCGGTGCTGTTGCGCGCCCTTCAGACCCAAGACCAGTACCTGGCCGGATCATTCCTGATGCTGCTCGCGCTGCTGACCGTGATCGGCATGTTCATCTCTGATCTCGCGCTCGCCGCGCTCGATCCGCGCATCCGCCTGACCGGGGGCACCCAGCGATGAGTGACGTCGCCCGCAACGCGCCGCTCGCACACTACATCTCGCGCGAGCCGTTCGACCCCTACGCCGTCGAAAAGATGACGGCGGAGCAGGAACGCTACTTCATGGCCTCGCAGTGGACCATGATGTGGTGGAAGCTCCGCCGCCACCGCGTCGCGGTGTGGTCGGGCATGATATTGCTCGTGTTCTATGTCTCGATCTTCATTTCGGAAATGCTCGCGCCCTATCACGTTCACACGCGCGATCCGTTTCACATTTACGCGCCGCCGCAGTCGATCCGCTGGGTTCACGACGGCCAGTTCGTCGGGCCGTTCGTCTACCGTTACAAATCCGAGCTCAAGCTCGAGACCATGCAGTGGATCTACACCGAGGATCGTACCCAGGCCGACAAGCTGCGTTTTTTCTGCCTCGGCGATAGTTATCGCTTCTGGGGCGCGATCGAGGGCCGGTTCCACTTCGTGTGCCCGGCCGAGGGCGGCACCTTCTTCTGGCTCGGCACCGACCGCCTGGGCCGCGACATCTGGTCGCGCATCATCTATGGCGCCCGCATCTCGCTCACCGTCGGCCTGATCGGCGTCGCCGTGAGCTTCGTCCTGGGCATCGTGCTCGGCGGTTTGGCCGGCTACTACGGCGGCATGATCGATGCCGTGGTCCAGCGCTCGATCGAAATCCTGCGCTCGCTCCCCAACCTGCCGCTGTGGATGGCGCTTGGCGCCGCGCTCCCCGTCGACTGGAGCCCGATCGTCGTCTTCTTCGGGATCACGATCATCTTGGGCCTGCTCGACTGGACCGGGCTCGCACGCTCGGTGCGCTCGAAGCTCCTGGCCTTGCGCGAAGAGGACTTCTGCACCGCGGCGATTCTCATGGGGGCGCCGCCGTCCCGCATCATCTTCCGCCACCTGATGCCGAGCTTCATGAGCCATTTGATCGCTTCGGCGACGCTCGCGGTCCCCGGCATGATCCTGGGCGAGACCGCGCTCTCGTTCCTCGGCCTCGGCTTGAGGCCGCCGATCACGAGCTGGGGCGTGCTCCTGAACGAAGCTCAGAACATCAACGCGGTCGCCGTCTTCCCGTGGCTGCTCTTCCCGGTGATCCCGGTGATCGTGATCATTCTCGCGCTCAACTTCTTCGGCGATGGCCTGCGCGACGCCGCCGATCCCTATAAATAGCGGCGCCAACACCGCATCAACGCGCGAGAACGGTGAGGTCGAGGGCCTGTGCGACGCCTTCGACCTTTTCGTGAAGCCGGTGGCTGGGTGGAGCCGGCGCGACGCGCCCTGGCGTACCGCAATCGCGCAGGCATCGGCGGTGGTGAGCGCCCGCGTGCCCGCGACCTTGTTGTGTTTCTCGATCTTGGCGGCGAGGTTCACGGCATCGCCGATCACCGTGTATTCGAGCCGGGTCTCGTCGCCGACCGCGCCGAATACCACGGCGCCGACCGCGACCGCAAAGTGAATGGTGAGCGGCTCGGCCCCGGCGCGCCGCCGTTCGGCCGCCCATTCGTCGGCGGCGATGACCAGCGCATCGATTGCGCGCAACGTGTCAACGGCAATGTCTCGGTCCGCAATACCGCGCCGAACGTCGCCATGATGCCGTCGCCCATGAACTTGTCGATACAGCTGCCGTGGCGTTGGATCGCCGCCACCATGCGGGTCTCGTAGTCGGCCAAGAGTTTAATCACGTCCGAGGTCGGCAGGCGCTTGGCAAGCGCCGTAATCCCCGGATGTCGCAGTTCAAAATCGCGGGGTCGCGGATATCGCCCTCGCCGGCGCGGATCTGCTGCTCGGCCTGGGTGATACGGGCCACGACTTCGGGCGCGAAAAAAGCGCGATAGATCGCGCGCTGCGGCGCTTTCGCGCACCGATTGGATTGGGGTGCGGCGGGCCCGAGTGATGGCGATAGCGAGGATCGCGGTCACTAGCAGAATCGAGACGATCTTGTCGAACTCGGCGCCCAATAACACGACCGCTGAGGTGATGTAGCGGACTTAGTCGCGCGTGATCATGTTGTCGGCCAGGTCGGAGAACACGGCGAACGCTACCCACATCGACCAACCGAGCGCAGCGGCGATGCCGGCCAGAATGACATAGCGCGCGTCGAACCGGAGCGCTCGTAGCGCGATAAAGATGAACGCGTACAGGAGGGTCGGGGCTTTCAAGTAGAATGCCGGCGGCTGCATATACTGGAGGTGGAAACTCCAGATCAAACCGAACAACAACGCCATGTGGATCGCGACCGAAAGCGTCAGAAACCACCGCGGCAAATCGCCGCGGTGGGACCGCCCGAGGCGGACCAGCGTGAAGCCGAGATGCGCCGCCAGCATCCACGGGACCGGCGCGAAGGTGCGTTCGGCGACGAAGGTCTTGGGCGAGACCGTGTAAAAGACCCCGAACGTCACGACCACCGCGAGTTGGGCCTAGTTGATCAATCGCTTGCCGGCCGCCTGCTGGCGCTCGATCGCGTCGTAGATACGGGCCAGCACCGGTTGGCGGTCGAGGTCGCTTCCGGCACCCGACCGCGGACCGATCAACATGGAGTGGACCGGCTTTTGCGGAGCCACAGGCTCGATTCGAGCGCGCCCGGCACGAGCGGCAGCCGGGCGAGGATACTCGCCGCGATCTCGGGACCGAGGGTACGGGCGGTATAGGCGCTCGCAAACAGGGGCTCGTAAGTACCGCTGCCGAGAAGCGCGGCGATCGCGAGCTGCTCGTTGTAACCGCGCCACCGCCACGCCGTCGGGTAAGGCTCGGGCAGAAAGACGTCGTGGACGTGAATCAGGACCCCGGCCGCCAGCCGGGGCAGGATACCGTTCAGGATCACGTCGACATCGCTCCCGGGCATCAGGACGTGACTCGAATCGACGAACAGGAGATCACCCGCACCCAGGCGATCGATGGGCGCGAGGTCGGCGGCCTGCAGCGTCGTCGTGATGCGTTCGATCGCCAAGCCCGTTAGCGACGCGCGCGGCGCCGGATCGATGCAGACGATCTCGGTCGCGAGCTTGCCGTCGGCGACCGCGCGAGCGAGGAAACGGGTCGAGTGGCCGGAGCCGATCTCGACCGCCCGCGCCGGCCGTTCGTTTCGGGTCATCGCGTAAAGGGCGGCGGCGTCGAGGCGCGGGAACCAGTCCTGATCCCAGCGCGGGCCGGGCGGCGGGGCGCGCCCGATGTCCGCGAGCTCGGCCGCGTAGGCGTCAATCAGCCGAATCACCGCGGCAAAGCGCTCGCGCCGGGCGGCGAACAGCGCCGCGACCCAGCGATAATCGGGCCGGGAGGCGGCGGCGAAGCGGTCGGGAATGAAATAGCCCCGCGGTTTCGTCCCCCAGACCGTCGCCAGGGCGTGCGCGGCACGGCGGAGGCGTTTCACGGGGTGGCGGTCACGGCCTGAGCACCGCGCCCTCGCGGGCGACCACGGCCGCGCCCGGACGCAGTTTTTCGAGCTGGTTGGCGACGCCGTCCATGAAATCGTCGGAATGATCCGGATCGTGGTGAAAGACGACATAGGTCTTGACCCGCGCTTCGTCGCAAAGGCGCAAGCCTTCCTGCCAGGTCGAGTGGCCCCAGCCCTCGCGGCCGCGAAACGTCTCGTCGGTGTACATCGCGTCGTAGATAACGATGTCGGCGTCGCGAATGAGGTCGAGGATGCTGCGATCGGGCGCCCCCGGCTTGTGCTCGGTATCGGTGAGATAGCAGATCGAGCGGCCGTTGAACTCGACGCGATAGCCGGTCGCGTTGTTGGGATGATTGAGCGCGACCGTCCGCACGACGATGCCCGGCTTGGGCTCGATCGTCTCGCCGGCATTGAAGTCGTGAAACGAGATATTGGCGCGGAAGATTCCGATCGGCACCGGGAACAGCGGCGGCGTCATCATCATGCCGAGGACGTCGCGGATCGTGTACTTCGGCAGCAGATGGCCGGCCCAGATGCGAAACGTGTTGGCCGGGTTGAAGGCCGGAACGAAGAACGGCAGCCCGACGACGTGATCGAGGTGGGTGTGGGTGAGAAACAGATCGGCCTCGACCGGCGCTTGCTTGAGGAGCGAGTTGCCGAGATAGCGAAACCCGGTGCCGGCATCGAACATCAGGATATGGGCGCCGCAGCGAATCTCGAGCGATGAGGTGTTGCCGCCGTACTTGACGGTTTGGCCGCTGGCGCAGGCGACGCTGCCGCGGACACCCCAAAAGCGCACGAAAAAATCGTCACCGCTCGCCACTCGACGCGCCCCTTTCGTCCCGGCCTCCGCCGCGGGAGGCGTAATCTGCTTACCGTAATGCGCGGGAAAAAGCTATTTTCGGGTTGTTTTCAAGCGGTTGGCCGACAACGGGATCTCGTGCCCCGCCGCGTCGGCGATCAAGGAGGTCCGGTGGCCCCGTTTCTCGACTATGTGCGCCAAGACCGGCGCGTCACGTTGATCCTCAATCGGCCCGAGCGGCACAACGTCATCGCCGCCGCCGACCTGCCGGAGTTTGCCGCCGCCCTCGATGCGATCGAAGCCGATCGCACGATCGGAGTCGTCGTCCTCACCGCGCGCGGCGCCAAATCGTTCAGTGCCGGCTTCGATATCGGCAACATCGCGACCACCGATTGGGACCGCAACCCGCTCGAGGCCGTGGTCGATCGCCTCGAGGCCCTGCCGATGCCGACGATCTGCGCCCTCAACGGCAGCGTCTATGGCGGCGCGACCGACCTCGCGATCGCCTGCGACTTCCGGATCGGCGTCGCCGGGATGCGGCTCAAAGTCCCGGCCGCGCAGCTCGGCGTGTTCTATTACATCAACGGGCTCAAGCGCTTCGTCGAGCGGGTAGGTCCGGCGGCGGCGCGCCGTATTTTCCTGCTGGGCGACGAGCTCGACGCCGAAACGCTCCGCGCCATCGGCTACCTCGATCGACTGGTCGAACCCGAGGCGCTCGCGGCCGCGACCGATACGCTCGCCCGCCAACTCGCCGATGCCGCGCCGCTCGCAGTGTCCGGGATGAAGCGCGCCTTGGTCGCGATCGCACGCGGCACCCTCGACGACCACGCCGCGCGCCAGGAGGTAGTCCGCTGCTTCCGGTCCGAGGACGCGCAGGAAGGCGCGCGGGCCTTCGCCGAGAAGCGGCCGCCTCGCTTCGTCGGCCGCTAGCATTTAAGGGTTGAGCCGGTAGCCGCCCGGTTCGGTGATGAGTATCGCCGCGGCAGTCGGATCGTCCTCGATCTTCTGGCGCAGCCGGTAGACGTGCGTTTCGAGCGTGTGGGTGGTGACCCCCGCGTTGTAGCCCCACACCTCGCTCAGGAGCACGTCGCGCTGCACCGATCGTCCGGCGCGATACAGATACTTGAGGATCGAGGTCTCTTTCTCGGTGAGCCGGACCTTCTTGGCCGTCTGATTGTGGACCAGCAATTTCGCGCTCGGCTTGAACGTATAAGGACCGATCGCGAATACCGCGTCCTCGCTTTGGTCGTGCTGACGCAGCTGCGCGCGGATACGCGCCAGCAGGACGTTCAACTTGAACGGCTTGGCAATATAGTCGTTGGCGCCGGCATCGAGCCCGAGAATAGCGTCCGAATCGCCGCTCGCCCCGGTCAGCATGATGATCGGGACCTTGATCCCGGCACGGCGGACGTTCCGGCACACCTCGCGTCCATCGAGGTCGGGCAGGCCGACGTCGAGCAGCACCAAGTCGAAATGATCGCCTTTCAGAAGCTCGATGGCCCGGGCACCGTTGTTGGCTTCGGCGGTGGCGAACTCGGCGTTGAGATCGAGTTGCTCGCGAAGCGCCGTTCGCAATGCGTCGTTGTCATCGATCAGAAGCAGGCGTTTCTTGTTCGACATGGCCCTTCTACCGAGGGAGCCGCCGCAGGTTCACGTAAATATGCGGCCGGCGCTTCGCGGCCACAACCGGCGCGGCGTCCCCGTCGGCTACACAGTTCCGTGGGCTTAGGTCCGGGTTGGGTCCTCCGGCAGGTCCATTTGCGCGAGCATGGCCCGCGTCAGCGGGTGGCGCGGATTGCCGACGGCGTCGACGATCGAATAGTGGTTGAGCCCGGCCGGGCGCATGGTCTGGAGCGTAAAGCCCTTGGCGAGCCACTGCGCCGCATAGGTGTCGGACTGGCGGTGGAACTCGGAGGTCTCGTCGTTGCCGACCGCGACGATCAGGGGCGCCCCCCGTTCCGGCAGGGCGTTGATCGGGCTCTGCCGGCGAACCTGATCGGGCGTGAGCTTGAGCTTGTCGTTGACGTAGCAGAGCCGCATCGCCTCGAGGTCGAACAGCCCGGAGATCGCGCACCCGCCTTTGATGAGATCGGCCGGCAGATCCTGTGCGTAGGCCGGCCAGTCGGTCGACACCATCATCGCCGTCAGGTGCCCGCCGGCCGAATGGCCGGAGACGAAAATACGACCGGGATCGCCGCCGAAGCTCGCGGCGTTACGCCACGTCCAGGCGATCGCCGCGCGGCACTGGCGCACGATCTCGTCAATATCGGCCTCGGGCGCCAGCGTATAGTTCGGGATGACGACCGCCGCACCAGCATCGACCAGACCATCGGCAACGAAGCTATGGTCGTCCTTGCTCATCGCCTGCCAATAGCCGCCGTGGATGAAGACGTGGACCGGCGAACGGTTGTAGCGGGTGTAAAAAACGTCGAGCGTTTCGTCCTTGGACGGACCGAAGGCGATATCGCGCTTGACGCTGCGCGCCGCGCGTACCTTCTCGCTCCACGCTTTCCATTTCTTGAACCAGTTCTCCCAATCGGGGTGGCGGGCGCGCATGAAGTACTGCGCGTCGAGTCCTTGACGGTCGTAACCTCGATACAACATGGATCCTCTCGCGTTTTTTCCGCCCCGAGTTTTAGTACGGGCGCCGCGTCGGCGAAACCGCTCTCGCCCGGGGCTACCCGGCAAGCTTTGCCGGCGCCCGGCCAGGGCCGCGAGGCGGTGAACTAATTATTTGATTCTCCTAGGAATAATTAGCCTACCCGATGGCGTGGCCCTTGCTTGGCAGGTCCTTGGCGCACCATGGAAATCCTCGCGGTCAACCATCACATCAACGGCTTCGCCGACACCGTCCCACGGGTCGACGCGCCGGGCGGAACCGCGAAGTTCGTGAGCGGGAGCGGCAAAGACGAGGTCTCGTTCGCCGACCTGCTCGATTTCATCAACCCGCTTCAGCACATCCCGGTCGTGTCGACGGTTTATCGGGCGCTTACCGGCGATACGATCGGCCCGGCGGCACGCCTGGCCGGCGGCGCCCTGTTCGGCGGACCGATCGGTTTCGTCTCCTCGCTCGCCAACCTCGTCGTCGAGGACATGACCGGGCGTGACGTCGGCGGCCATCTGATGGCGATGGCCGGATTCGACACCAAGCCGACCGCCGCGGCGACCGCGGTCGCCGCGATCAGTCCGGCGAACCCGACGCCCGCCGAGTTCGGCCCGCCGGCCTCGGCTCTAGCCGCCGTACCCGTCCGGCCATCGGGCACCGGCGCCGCCAGCGGCAGCGAACGCGGTCTCGCAAGCAAAACGCCGGGTAAGCCGCTTTACGAGCCCTTGCCGCTGCCGGCGAACTATTTCTTGGGTCGGAAGCCGGCCAGTACACCCGCGCCAGGCCCGGCCGCAAAGAACCCACACGCCGATGAAATGACGGCGCAGCAGCTGGCCGATCGCTTGTTGAGCTATACCGCGGCCCGCGAAGCGGCGACGCTAGGCCAAATCCCGCCACCTGACGTATTCTAAGTGCGACGCGCGGTGACCCGCGCCGATCGCATGAACATCATCGTCGCCGGAAACACGCTCGCCTGGCGCGACCGCCGCGTCCGTTGCGCGGTCGGGCGCGGTGGCCTCGCGCGCGCCAAGCGCGAAGGCGACGGCGCCACGCCGATCGGCCGTTTCCCGCTGCGCTCGGTGCTTTATCGGCCCGACCGACTGACGCCGCCCGCAACCGCGCTCGCGATCCGGGCGATCGGCATCGACGATGGCTGGTGCGACGACCCCGACGATCCGTCCTACAACCGGCCGGTCGCACTCCCGTACCGGGCGCGCCACGAGCGGCTGTGGCGGACGGACCGGCTCTACGATCTCGTGGTCCCCCTGGGCTACAACGACGATCCGGTGGTGCCGGGCTTGGGAAGCGCGATCTTCCTCCACGTCGCCGCCCCGGACTTTGCCGCGACCGCGGGCTGCGTCGCGATCGCTCTGACCGAGCTTCTGGCGCTGATCGCCGAAGCCAGCCCGGGCGATACGCTCGCGGTCGAGCCTATTTAAACGGGCTAGGCCGGACGCTCGCCGAAAATCGCGGTACCGACCCGGACGTGGGTCGCGCCGAACGCGATCGCAATTTCGTAATCGGCGCTCATCCCCATGCTGAGGTGGGCGATCCCGTTGCGCCGGGCGATTTCGCGGAGCAGCGCAAAATGAAACGCCGGCTCTTCGGCCGCCGGCGGAATGCACATCAGGCCGACGATCGGGAGCTGCCCGCGCTCGCGGCACGCCGCGATGAAGCCGTCGGCTTCGGTCGGGGCAACGCCGGCTTTCTGCGGCTCTTCGCCGGTGTTGACCTGGATGAAGCAGGCCGGCGCCCGACCGCTCTTGGCGATCGCACCGGCCAGGGCCTCGGCGAGCTTCGGCCGATCGACCGTCTCGATCACGTCGAAGAGCGCCACGGCGTCGCGGACTTTATTGGTCTGAAGCGGTCCGATCAGATGCAGGCGCAGGTCGGGGTGCGCGGCTTTGAGCGCTGGCCATTTACGCTCGGCTTCCTGCACGCGGTTCTCGCCGAACACACGCTGGCCGGCGGCAATGGCGGCCGCGATCCGCTCGACCGCGTGCCCCTTCGAGACGGCGACGAGCTCGATCCCGGCGGCCGCGCGCCCAGCGGCCTTCGCCGCCGCGGTAATTCGGGCGCGGACCAGGGCGATGTGGCCGCCGACGTCGGTCGCGGACAGCGGGTTCAGGCTTGGCGCATCGGACGCGGTCATGGCACTGTCTGGTTTCCACGAACGTCGATCTCGTCCGGCGTTCGAGCGCGAAAGATCTCGTGACCGAGCTTACAACGTTCGCCCGCCGGCTCCACGCCGCTCGCCGCTGGCCGGTATTGCCCTGCCTTTGGTTCATGACCGACGAACGCCGCTGTCCCGACCCGCTGCCGGTGATCGAGCGCCTGCCCGCTGGGACCGGGGTGGTGTTGCGCCACTACGCCGACCCCGACCGTGCCGCGCTGGCCCGGCGGGTCGCGGCCGTGTGTCAGCGACGGCGGCTGACGCTCGTGGTCGGCGGCGATGCCCGGCTCGCGGCCGCGGTCGGCGCCGCCGGCATCCATCTGCGCGATCAGGCCGGGGGCCCGAGCCGCCGCCCCAGCCGCCGCGGCCTCGCCACCGTCGCGGTGCATTCGGAGCGCGCCTTGCGGGCGGCGGCACGGGCGCGGTTCGATGCCGCCTTCGTGTCGCCGGTCTTTCCAACCCGCTCACACCCCGGTCGGCCCGGCCTCGGTCCGCTCCGCTTGGCTGGCCTCGTGCGGTCGAGTCCGATCGCGATCATCGCCCTGGGCGGGATCGACCCCGCTACCGTCAGCCGACTTCGGCCGATCGCGCTCGCCGGCATTGCCGCGATCGGCGCACTGGTCGCGCAATTCGCCCCACCCGCGGAGTGCCGACATGGCCGCTAGCCCGGCGGCGACACAACAGAGCCGGACCACGCTGGTCGCGTTCACGGCCGCGAGCGCCTTCTCGTTTCGCTTCCCCAACGCCTCGGCCGCCGCCAATCAGCAGGGCACGACCGGCCAGACTTATCTCACCAACGTCGCCGCGTTCGCCAACCAGGCGCTCGTCCCCAATCCGAACCAGTTCCGGATCACCGCGACCGATGCCCGCATCGCCTGCCTGCCGCGCGCCGAGTGGGCAAGCCGCGACTTCAAGGGCCGTACCGTCGGCTTCCTGCTCGGCACCCATGCGCTCGGCGACAACGTCCAGGTCTTGCTCTTCTTGCAGGCATTCATCGACCGCCATCGGCCCGCCGCGGTCACGATATTTTGTACCGGCCCGGCTCACGACATTTACCTCACCAATCCCGCCATCACCGCTTATCCGCTCTGGATCGAACGGGATCGCATCGCCGCGTTCGACGTCGTCATCGATTTGGGCGCGCTTGAAGCCGGTCATGACATCGACGTGTGGCCGATCGATTTCGAAGCGAGCCTCCTCAAAGCGTTCGCCTTGAGCCCGAGTGCGCACTATCCCGGCGGCGCACGCGCGCTGGCGCCGAAGGGCGACGCCACGATCGGGATATTTCCGCTCGCGTCCTCGCCGCTCCGCACGCTGCCGAGTGCGGCCGCCATTGGCCTCGCCGAAGCGCTGACGCCGCGCGGTCAGGTGTCGCTCTGCCTCAACCGCAACCAACGCCAGGGCGTGCTTTACCGCCACGCCCTGGGGCCGATCGCGCGAAGCGGCGTCCGCGTGGTCGAGGCGTTCGAATCGGTGGGCGCCTTGATCGGCGCAATCGAAGCCTTCGACTACGTCGTCGTGGCCGATAGCGGGCCGGCGCATCTCGCCAAGCTGTTTCGGGTACCGGGCGTCGCGGTCTACACCTCGGCGCCAGGCGAGGTGCTGCAGGGGCGCTTCACCAATTTGGCGCGGTGGTCGGTGCCGTTCGAAGGGCGGCACTGCCGCGCCCCGTGCGGGCTCGCCAAGCTGCGGGCGACCGCCGATGGCCGGATCGGCTGCATGGGCTCGCTCGAGACGACGCTCGCCCGCCTCCCGAGCCTCCCGCGCGCGCCCGATGCCAAGGCGGTCGAGCGCTTGATGGCGGAGCCGGTACCGTGCGTCGCCCACCTCGCCGCCGATCCCAAACCGCTGGTCGACTTCGTCCTCGCCGACCTGGCGGACCGGTGCGTCCAGTGAGTGCCAATCCCGGTGCGCTGTTCGCGGCTGCCCAGGCTGCAGCCCAGGCCGGGCGCGCAGGCGAGGCGATCGCCGCGCTCGATCGCCTGCTCGCGATCCAGCCCGGCAACCTCAAGGCACTCCAGCTCCGCGCCCAATTCGCCCACCGCGCCGGCGATGTCGCGCTCGCGCGCGATCTGCTCGAACGCGCGGCCGGCAAGGCCGGGCGCGACCCCGAGGTCTTACGCAACTTGGGCGTGGTCCGGTTGGCGGCGGGCGATCCCGCCGGCGCGGTCGCCGCCCTGACCAGGGCGCGCGCCACCGCACCGCGCGATGCGGCGGTCGCCAAGGCCCTCGCGGCCGCCCATATCGAACTTGGCAACGCGGCGATGGCGCGTCACGCCCTCGATGAGGCATGCGCGGCGTTCGCGCGGGCGGTGGCGCTCGATTCCGAGCGGCCGGGCGCGCGTCTCAACTGGGGAAACGCGCTCTATCGGCGCGAACGCTACGCGGAAGCAACGACCGTGCTCGAGCGGATTCCACCGAACGATCCGAGCTACACCGAATCGCGGCTCACCCTGGCCGGAGTCCTGATCGAGCGCGAACGGTTTGCCGACGCGATCGCTATCTGCGAGGCGGCGTTGGCCCGCCAACCGAACGATGCCCGATTGCTCGCTAATCTTGGCGTCGCGCTCGCGAAGCTGGGCGAGCCCGAACGCGCGATCGCGGCTTATCGGCGCGCGCTCGCGCTGGCGCCCACGGCCAAGGAAATATTGGTCAACCTTGGCAAGGCGCTCGAGCAGCAGGGCGACATGGCGGCGGCGCTCGGCACCTATCGCGATGCGCTGGCGATCGATCCAGGCTACGAACCGGCACTCGATCTGACCGGTAAAGCGCTGCTCCTCTGCGGGCACTTGCGCGAGGGCTGGGCGGCCTATCGGAACCGCGTGTCGATGCCGGCCGAAACGGCGGCCGGATTCTTCCGTGACCCCCTGCCGGAGCGGCTCGACGGCATCCCGATTCACGTTCGGCGCGATCAGGGACTGGGCGATGAGATCTTCTTCCTTCGCTTCGCGCACGAGCTCGCCGAGCGCGGCGCCCGCGTTCATTACCAGGCCGGAGCCAAGATCGCGCCGGTGATCGAACGGCTCCCCATTCTCGCGTCGGTTTTCACCGGCGATTCACCGCCCGAGCCATGCCGCTACCGGATCGCCGCCGGCGACCTCCCCTATTGCCTCGACCGCCGCGATCGCGACTTCGTGCCGAGCGTTCGGCTTCCGACCACGCCCGAGGCCGATGCCCGCGCGGCACGGTTGCTCGCGGCCGCCGGTCAGCCGCCTTACTTGGGCGTCAGCTGGCGCGGCGGAACCCGCGCCCGCCTCTCGCTCTTCAAGGAGGTTCCGCTCGTCGACCTCGGCGCGGCATTACGTGGCACGCCGGCGACCGTACTCGTCCTGCAACGTGAGCCCGAACCCGACGAGATCGCGTCGTTCGCGGCAGCCGCCGGCGCGCGTGTACACGACGCGTCGGCCTTGAACGACGATCTCGACACCATGCTGGCGGTCCTGGCCCGGCTCGATGAGTACGTCGCCGTCAGCAACACCAACGTCCATTTACGGGCGGCCGCCGGCCGCACCGCGCGCGTTCTCATCCCCGCGCCCGAATTCCGCTGGATGGCCGCGGGCGAGGAGAGCCCGTGGTTCCCGGCAACGCGGCTTTACCGGCGCGGCCCCCGCAACGACTGGCGGGCGCCGCTCGCGCGGCTGCGGGCCGATCTCGGCCTCCCCGACCGCTTCTAGCGTTGCACCGGCCGACGCGCCCACGTATTAGACGCAGCCATGGTCGATGTGTTCATCGGGTGGGACCGGCGCGAGCCGATCGCCTATGACGTCTGTGTCCACTCGCTACGGCGGCGCACCGGCCGAACCGATCTCGCCATCCACCCGCTCAAACTGGACGAGCTGCGCGCCGCCAGGCACTACACGCGTCCCACTGCCGAACGCAACGGGCACCTCTGGGACGTCATCTCCGACGCGCCGATGAGTACCGAATTCAGCCTGACCCGATTTCTGGTACCGCACCTCGGGCGAAGCGACTGGGCCCTCTATTTCGATTGCGACTTCCTGTGGCAAGCCGATATCGATGAGCTCCTGGCGCTCGCCGATCCGCGCTTCGCGGTGATGGTGGTAAAGCACGACCATCGGCCGCCCGAGGAGCGCAAGATGGACGACCGCATCCAGACCAAATACCAGCGCAAGAATTGGTCGAGCCTGATGTTGTGGAACCGGCGCCACCCGGCCAATGCCGCGGTGACGATGGCGACGGTCAATCGCTGGCGTGGTCTCGACCTCCATCGTTTTTGCTGGCTGGCGGACGCGGAGATCGGCGCGCTGCCCGAAGCCTGGAACTGGCTCGAAGGCCACTCGAACCCGGCGATCGCGCCCAAGGTCATTCACTACACTCGCGGCGGCCCATGGTTCGAGAAATGGGCCGGGGTCGCCTACGCCGATCGCTGGCTTGCCGAGCGCGACGCGATGCGCGCGGCGGCGGCGCGCTGACCAGGAGTCCCCTCCCCCTCGCAGAGGGGGAGGGTAAAGATGTGCGAACACTAGGGCAGGTAGCCGAAGCGCGCCATCTGCTCGCGGTGGCGCCCGACGATCGCGGCGACCTGGGCCGCATTCAACCGGCCGCGCCATTGGTCTTTCTTGCCGGAGCGAAAAAAGCGCTCGGCGTGGAGGCTTTTCTCGCGAAATCCATGCGCGTCTTCTTGCGCGCGCAGCTCCTTGAAGGACGAGAACCGGATCACCCGCTCGAGCCGTTCGGCCGGATGGTCGAGGCCCAAAAACCGCATGACTCCGCCAAAGGTCTCGGTCGGGCGGTCGTGCATGTCCTCGTAGCGGACAACGTGAAGCTGCGGCGTCGCCCGGCGGGTCCAGCTCTTGACATTGGCAGACCACGAGCCGAAGCGTTGCGAAACGTTGCCGGGGTCGGGGCGAGAACCGCCGTCCGCCATCGCCATCAGCGCGATCGCACCGTCGATGGTGAGACCGAAGTGCGGCGCGAGCGACAGGACGAGGTCCAAGGGGTTGCGAACGACATAGATCGCACCCGAGGTCACCGCCATCGTGATCAGCGGGACGCCGCGGTCGACGCCGAGCATGTTGTGCGTCTTGACGAACACCGAATTCTTGGAGAGCTCGGTGAAGCGGCGATGCACGGCCGGCCTGAGCTTGGCGATCGCGTCTTCGCTCAATTCCTCAACCGGGCGCCCGGCGGCTTCGGCAAACCACTCGCGCTGCGAGTCGCCTACCGAAAACTGCATCATGTCGTTGATGTCGACCGGGGCGTCGGCGTTCTTGATGAGGTTATGGAGGAACGCGCGGAGCCAGGTGTTCCCGGACTTCGGGTAGGATGCGAGCCAGACCAGACCGCCCATCAGGACACGCTCCGGGCAGCCGCGCCGCCCAGCCAACGTCGCAGACCCCATCGCAGACGCGACGTTCTAGAATGGCAGCGACCGCGGTTCCTCAGGTAGCAGAGCGATGTTCGAAAAGGCGAGGACATTAAGTTTTTTTCCGTCGTTCGTATGGGTATACGACTTGAAGCGCGCGGACTATGAACCCTTGAACGACGGGATCGCGCGCCGGATCGACACCATGGTGGCGGCAGCGCCAGGTCTGACCGTCGGCCATTCGTGGTAGACCGACACCCAGCTTCACAAGCTTCCCGAGTTCGCGCCGCTCGGCCGCTTCGCCCTCGACGCCGCCAAGGGTGCGGTTCGGTTCCTCGACTACGAGTGGAATGCGATGGTCGTGACCGGGTGTTGGGCCAATGTCAGCCCGCCCGGCGCCTGCCATCACGAGCATACCCATCCCGATAACTTCCCGAGCGGCGTCGATTACGTCAAGGCGTCGGTCGGCGGCGACACCATCGATTTCCACGATCCGCGGCCGCAGGCCCACGTCATGGCGCCGCGCACGACCAAGCTTTCGACCAAACACGCCGCGAGCTTCAACATCAACGCCAAGGTCGGACGCATGGTGTTGTTTCCGGCGTGGCTCGCGCATTCGGTCGACATCAAGCGCGCGCAGGAGTAGCGGTTCTCGGTGAGCTTAAACCTCTCGGTGAGCTTCAACCTGATGTTCGAAGACTACGCCGAACGGGTCAGCCAGCCGCGCTTTGCCGGCCGGCTCGAGACCGCCGACTAAGGGGGCGTTCAGACAAGGGCGGCCCAAAAAACGAACGGAGCGGACCGAAGTCCGCCCCGCCCTTCTTCCCTTATCGCTTTAAGCGATTAGAAGAAAATCGTCGTGCCGATAATGAACACGGTCGCGTCGTTCTCCGCCGCCGTCCGGAGGGCCTGGGTAGCCGCGCCGGAGTCGATGCTCCAGAACTGCAACTCGGCCTGGAGGCTGACGCCGGCGCCGAGCGAGTAGCTCGCGCCCAACGCAAAGGCTTCGGCTTCGTCGTCGCCCGTCGTCGCGGCGCCACCGCGTTCGATCTTGGTGTTGCCGTACTCGACGCCGAACTGCCACGGACCGGTCTTGTAGGTGAGACCGGCGGTCCAGTCGCGGCGATCGCCGTTCTTTTGGAGACCGTAGTCGTCGTGGTAGTAGGTCATGCCGAACGTGAACGCCTGGAAGGTCGCCGCGCCGGCCAAGATCCAAGTGTCGCGGTCCTCGAACACGTTCAACCCGGTGCCGCCAGCCACGTCGAGGGCCGCGACCGCGGTCGCGGTGTTGTTGGCTTCGAGGTCGCCCTTCTGATAGCCCGCGCTGGCGCGGACATCGAGAGCGCCGAGTTTGCCCGACCAGTTGGCGCCGATCGAGATAACCTCGCCCTGCGCGCCAGTCGTGACATCGCCCCGGGCAGCTGCGTACGTGCCGCCAGCATCGCCGACGTTCGGCTCTTCGTGGTTGTTCGGCGTGTAAGAAATACCGAACTGGAAGCCACCGATCTTCGGCGATATGTAGGTGATCTTTTCCCGATCCGAGGTGAGCAGTGGCGAGTAGGCGCCCATGTAGCAACCGAAGCCCGCGGTGCCGCCCAAATCGGGACGGCCCGAAGCCATGGTCGGAGCCGCGCCCAGGCTCACGTTGTTGGTGCCGCACTCGACCATCGAGAACACCGGCGAGTTGACGCCGAAGAAGAAGTTGGTCGCCTTGGTGGCACCGCCGTTCAGGAGGTGAGCGGCGTCGTCTTCCGCACCGAGTTGGATTTTGCCCCAACTACCCTCGAACCAGATGTAGCTTTCGTCGATGACGTCGGCGGAGCTTTGCGCCTCGAGCTGGACGTTGACACCGACCTTGATGCCGTTGTCGAGCGTGGTCACGCCCGAAAAGATTATTTCCGCCTCGCGGACGACGCCGTGGCTCCGCGTGTTGGCGGCCGGCTGATTCACGCCGGCAACCACACCGTCGTCTTGGTCCTGGTAAGCAAACGCACCACCGAAGTAACCGCCCACCGACAACTTGATCGGGTCGGCAGCGTAAGCGCCGCTCGACAGCACGCTCGCTGCCACGAGCGCCGTCGTCCCGTATAACAGTTTCTTCATCACAGTCCTCTCTCTCTTGCCATGTTGCAACGCAGCACGCACCCGAGTCGCCGGGCGGGCCGTCTCCCTGACGACACGGCCAGCATTAGACCCGCTGGCCACCGTGACCGTCAAGCTTAGGCCACGGAATCGCCGAGAATAGTCGCCCGATGTGGCATTTGCGCCACGACGCTTGAGCGCATCTGCAACAGCGGTTTCGCGTACTCCGACCTTTCGCGATAGCGTCTTCCGGGTTAGCGATTGGGTAAAAGATTTTCTATTAGTGGTAATTTTTATGCCTAGAGATACCTTCTATTGTTGTGACTAAAGAGGGTGGGCCCTTGGCCGCCGCCGATCTGGATTCTGAACGAGCCCTGGATTAGGATCGTCCCCTGCGTCCGCTGAGGGTGGCGCGCTCGTTTTTTGGGTACGATCAATGATGGGTTGCGGGCGGATACTGCTTGCGGGTGCGGTTGCGGCCCTGGTCGCGGGCTGCAATGCGGTTCCGGTCGAAGCGGTTTACCCCGACACGCGCGGGCCAAAGTCTGGGGCCGGCCGGACGCTTACCGAAGGCGGTAACATTTTCGGTCCGAGCGGGCTCACGATGCTCGGCGGCAAGAAGGACGAAGACGCCGCGCGCGGCGGTGCCGGCATCGGCGTCAACAGTTTCCTCTGGCGCGCCTCGCTCGATACCATCGCCTTCATGCCGCTGACGTCGGCCGACCCGTTCGGCGGCGTCATCATTACCGATTGGTTCACCCCGCCGGAGACGCCGAACGAGCGCTTCAAAGCGACCGTTTACATTACCGACCGGCGGCTCAGGGCCGATGCGATCAAGGTCAGCGTCTTTCGCCAGGTTCGCGCCGGCGGCAGCCAGTGGGAAGACGCCGCGATCCGCGAATCGACCGCGGTCGATCTCGAGAACGCGATCCTTGCCCGCGCCCGCGAACTCCGCATCGGGATGCTGCCCTCGGGCTAATCGGGGACGCTGCCCTCGGACTGAACGCCCGTATTTCTGCTGCCGTTTTTGACGCTCGCCGAGCGGCGCGATAGGTTCGCGCGCGAGCCGGGCTTGCGTCGACGCGCGCCCGCCGAAGCAGGGGAGTTCCCGATTCGATGGCGCGCTACAACGCCAAGACGACCGAAGCCAAATGGCAAGCGACTTGGGCCGAGCGCGGCGTGTTCGCGGCCGAAGTCGATACGGCCAAGCCCAAATACTACGTGCTCGAGATGTTCCCCTATCCCTCGGGCCGCATCCACATGGGCCACGTCCGCAACTACACCCTCGGCGATGTGCTGACCCGCTACAAGAAGGCGCGAGGCTTCAACGTCTTGCATCCAATGGGCTGGGATGCGTTCGGGTTGCCGGCCGAGAACGCGGCGATCGAGCGCGGCATCCATCCGACGACATGGACCCGCGACAACATCGCGGCGATGAAAAAAGAGCTGCTGGCGATGGGGCTTTCCTACGACTGGCGGCGCGAGCTCGCGACCTGCGACGTCGAGTACTACCACCAGCAGCAGCGCATGTTCCTGGCCTTCCTCGACGCCGCACTCGCCTATCGCCGCGAATCGCTGGTCAATTGGGATCCGGTCGAGAACAGCGTGCTCGCGAACGAGCAGGTGATCGACGGGCGCGGCTGGCGCTCGGGCGCCTTGGTCGAACAGAAGAAGCTGACCCAGTGGTTTTTCCGCATCACCGAATTCTCCGACGACCTGTTGGCGGCGCTGGACGGGCTCGAGCGCTGGCCCGAGCGCGTGCGCCTGATGCAGAGCAACTGGATCGGCCGCTCGGAAGGGATGAAAGTCGATTTCGCGTTCACCGATCGCCCCGGTGCGCTCACCGTCTTTACTACTCGCCACGACACCCTGTTCGGCGCCTCGTTCTGTGCGATCTCGCCGCAGCACCCGCTCGCCCAGGAGATCGCGCGCGCTAATTCGCAGGCCCGCGCGTTCATCGACGAATGCCAGCGCATCGGCACCAGCGAAGCCGCGCTCGAAAAGGCGGCGAAGATCGGTTTCGATACCGGGATCAAGGTGCGCCACCCTTGCCGAGCGAGCTGGGAGCTTCCGGTCTATATCGCCAACTTCATCCTGATGGAGTACGGCACCGGCGCGATCTTCGGCTGTCCGGCGCACGACCAACGAGACTTGGACTTCGCGCGGAAATACGGGCTCCCGGTGAGAACCGTGGTGGCGCCGCCGGGGCAAGGGGCGGACTTTGCGATCGGCGATGAGCCGTTCCTGGACGACGGCCGGCTCGTCAACTCCGAGTTTCTGGACGGGCTCGACGTCGCCGCCGCTAAAGTAAGAATGGCCGATCGTCTCGAAGCCAGCGGGCTCGGCCAGCGCACGGTCAGCTATCGGCTTCGCGATTGGGGCATTTCGCGACAGCGCTATTGGGGCTGTCCGATCCCGGTGATCCACTGCCGCGCGTGCGGCGTCGTTCCGGTTCCCGATCGCGATCTCCCGGTTCGCTTGCCCGACGATGTCGATTTCACCGTGCCCGGAAATCCGTTGTCGCGCCACCCGACGTGGAAGCATGTCGCCTGCCCGCGCTGCGGCGAGCCGGCCGAGCGCGAAACCGACACCATGGATACGTTCGTCGACTCCTCCTGGTATTTCGCGCGCTTCGCGTCGCCGCGCGCGACCCAGCCGCTCGAAACCGACGCGATCCGCTACTGGCTGCCGGTCGACCAGTACATCGGCGGCATCGAGCACGCGATCCTGCATCTCCTCTATTCGCGCTTTTACATGCGCGCGGCCAAACGCTGCGGCTACGTCGATTTCACCGAGCCATTTTCCGGCTTGCTGACGCAGGGCATGGTCTGCCACGAGACCTACAAGGACGCGAACGGCAAATGGCTCTACCCGGAAGAGGTGACGTTCGATCCGGCCGGCAAAGCCGTGCACGCGACGAGCGGGCAGACGGTGACGATCGGCCGTTCCGAATCGATGAGCAAGTCGAAGAAGAACGTGGTCGATCCGAACCCGATCATCGACAAATACGGCGCCGACACCGCGCGCTGGTTCATGCTCTCGGACAGTCCCCCGGAGCGCGACCTCGAATGGACCGATGCCGGCGTCCAGGGCGTCTGGCGCTACGTCAACCGGCTGTGGCGCCTGGTCGACGAGCCGGGCGCACCGGTCGCGGCGGCAGCCGATGCGGCGGCGGTCGCATTCGATCCGGCGGCAACGGCGCTGCGGCGGGCGACGCACAAGACGATTGCGGCGGTCACCAAGTGCATGGAAGACTTCCACTACAATCGCGCCGTCGCGGCCGTGCATGAGCTCTCGAACGCGGTCCAGGAATTCTGCGCCGCGGTCGGGCCCCATGCGACCGCGGCCGATGCCTGGGCGCACCGCGAGGCGCTCGAAGCGGTTGCGCTCTTGGTCGGCCCGATGATGCCGCATCTCGCCGAGGAAATGTGGCAGCGGCTCGGCCGGCGCACGCTGGTCGCCGAGACGCCCTGGCCCCAGCACGACCCAGCGCTCGTGATCGATGATGTCGTGACGATCGCGGTCCAGGTCATGGGCAAGCTTCGCGCGACGCTCGAACTCGCGCGCGACTTGTCCGAGGCCGAGGTGCGATCAGCGGCGCTCGCGAACGATAGCGTCGTCAAGGCGATCGCCGGCAAGGCCGTGCGCAAGGTGATCGTCGTGCCCAATCGCGTCGTCAATGTCGTGGTCTAGAACCGCCGTCGCCGTCGCCGTTTCGAGCTGGCTCGCCGCGTGCGGCTTCCAGCCGCTCTACGCCGAACGGCCGGATGCCGCGAACGTCGCCGCCGAGCTCGGCGAGATCTACATGGTCGCGCCCAAAGGCCGTTCCGAGCTCTTGCTCTACAACGAGCTTCGCGATCGCCTGACCCCGGCCGGCGAACCCGAGCGCCCGCGCTATCGGCTCGACTTGACGCTCACCATCATCAAGCAGCCGCTCGCGTTCGCGCGCGACCAGACCGCGACCCGTCAGAACGTGACCGCCGCCGCCCAGTACGCGCTTCGCGATCGCGCCGACAATTCGGTCGTCGTGACCGGCGCGGCGCGCGCGATCGCCGCCTACAACGTCGTGCGATCCGAGTTCGGGACGCTTTCGGCCGAGCAGGATGCCGAACGCCGCGCGGTCAAGGAAGTCGGAGCCGAAATCCACACCCGCCTCGGCGTCTTCTTTCAGCGCCGCGGCGCGAGCGGCAGCTAAGGCGTCAAGGCGATGAAGCTCAGCGGCGCGCGGATCGACGGTTTTGTGGCCCGGCCGCCGGCCGAGGTGCGGGCGGTCTTGCTCTACGGGCCCGACGCCGGGCTGGTGCGCGAGCGCGCGCAGGCGCTGGTCGTCAAGATCGCGGGCTCGGCCGCCGACCCGTTTCGCGTCGCCGAGATCGCGCCGGCTTCGCTCGATGACGGCCCCGGGCCGCTCTGGGACGAGGCCGGAGCGATCGCGATGACGGGCGGGCGGCGGGCGATCCGAATACGCGGCGCCTCCGATCGCATGAGCAAGATGATCGAGGAGTTCCTCGACGCGCCGCCGGGCGATTGCTGCCTCGTGGTCGAGGCCGAGGAACTGGGCCCGCGCTCGAGCCTCCGGCGTCTATTCGAGAACGCTGCCAACGCCGCCGCGCTGCCGTGCTATCTCGATGACCGCGCGACACTCCACGACCTGATCGTCGCGGCGCTCGCCGCCGCCAAGATCGACTACGACGAGGACGCGATCGCATACGCGACCGAGCGGCTGGGCGGCGATCGCCAGGTTTCGCGCCGCGAGATCGAGAAGCTGATCGCGTTCGTCGGGTCGGGCGGGCGCGCGACGCTCGAAGCGGTCCGCGCCTGTATCGACGATTCGGGTGTTGCGACGCTGGACGATCTGGCGCTGGCGTCGTTCTCGGGCGATCAGGCCGGCGCCGATCTCGCGATGCGGCGCTGCCTGGCCGAAGGCGTGACCGCGATCGGCATCTTGCGCGCGCTCGCCTACCACGTCGACAAGCTCTATCGGCTGCGCGATGCCTTGGATCGCGGCGCCGCGAGCGATCAGGCGCTGGCGGCGCTGCGCCCGCCAGTGTTTTTCAAGCACCGGCCCGCGCTCGAACGGCAAATGCGGCTGTGGACGGTGCCGCATCTCACCCAAGCGCTCGGGATCGTGGTCGATGCCGAGCTCGCCTGCAAATCGACCGGCGCGCCCGACCAACCGGTCGCCCTCCGCACGGTGATGCGGATCGCCGCCGCGGCCGGTGCCGCGGCGCGCGCTTAAGAGCGCTTTTCCCGGTACGGAACCGCTACTTCGTCGATCGTCACGGCCGCTCGCGTCAGCGGTGGCAGAGTCGCCGGCAGACTTCGTCGAGCTGCTCGAGGCTGGCGTAGAAAATCCGCACCTCGCCGCCCGCTTCGCCGCGATGGCGGAGCTCGACCTTGAGGCCGAGCGCCTGCGACACGTTGCGTTCGAGCGCGATCGTATCGGGATCGCGCGCGAACTTGGCGGCGCGCGCGCGGCGGCGCGTGCCGCCATCCTTGGCATCGGATTGAGCCATAGCCTCGGCCGCGCGCACGCTCAAGCCGTCCTTCACGATCCGCGCGGCGAGCGCTTCGACGTCGCGCGCGGCGAGCAGCGCGCGGGCATGGCCTGCAGTCAAGCGGCCGTCGTCCAGCATGAGCTTGACCGATTCGGGCAGGCCGAGCAGGCGGAGCGTGTTGGCGATATGGCTCCGGCTCTTGCCGATCGCGCTGGCGAGCTGTTCCTGGGTGTGGCCGAATTCGCCGATCAGCCGTTGGAGCGCGACCGCTTCTTCGATCGGCGTCAGATCCTCGCGTTGGACGTTTTCGACCAGCGCGATCTCGATGACGCGATCGTCGCTCAGCTCCTTGACGATGACCGGAACCTGATGGAGCTCGGCGCGCTGCGCGGCGCGCCAGCGGCGTTCGCCGGCGACGATCTCGAAGGCCTCGCCGCTGCGCCGAACCAGGATCGGCTGGAGAATGCCGTGCGCGCGGATTGATTCGGCAAGCGCTTCGAGGTCGGCTTCCTCGAACCGGCGCCGCGGCTGCAGCGGGTTGGGCTTGAGCGCTTCGATCGGCAGTTCGCGGCTGGTGCGCAGCCGGTCGAACGCGGCGTAATCCTCGTTATCTTCGCCGAGCAGGGCCGAAAGTCCGCGGCCCAATCCTTTGTGGCGGGTTTCTTCGCTCATGGTTTGGCTCATGCCGCCCGAAGCTCCGTTTCGCGCCGAAGCAATTCGCGGGCGAGGCTGATATAGGCTTCGCTTCCGGCGCAGCGATGATCGTAAAGTAGGGCGGGTTTGCCGAAGGACGGCGCTTCCGACATGCGGACGTTGCGCGGGATCACGGTCTGGTAGACTTTTTCGCCGAGATAGCCGCGCACGTCGGCGGCAACCTGGTCCGACAAATTGTTTCGCTTGTCAAACATTGTCAGGACAACTCCTTGAATTTCAAGGCGAGGATTGAAGTTGATCTTGATCCGTTCGATCGTCCGAATGAGGTGGCTCAAGCCCTCGAGCGCAAAAAACTCGCATTGCAGCGGCACCAACACGGCATCGGCCCCAACCAATGCGTTCAAGGTCAGGAGGCCGAGCGCCGGCGGACAGTCGATGAGGACGAAGTCGTAAACGCCGGGGCACTGCGCGAACACGTCCTTGAGCCGAAAGGTGCGACGGGGGAGGTCGATCAACTCTAGTTCGGCCGCCGAAAGATCGACCGTCGAGGGCACGATATCGAGCCCGGGAATCGCGCTCGGCACCACCGCCTCGCGGAGGGTAGCGGCCCCCAACACGACATCGTAGCTCGAGAGCTTTCGGGCGGCACGGTCGATGCCAAGCCCCGTCGACGCGTTGCCTTGCGGATCGAGATCGACGATCAGGACCTTTTGCCCGACCGCTGCCATCGCCGTCGCCAAGTTGATAGCGGTCGTGGTCTTGCCCACGCCGCCCTTCTGATTGGCGATTGCAATGATACGCGTGTTCAGAAGACTGGTCGTCGGCCGAGCCTCTCGGGCCTGGGCTTCGACGTCGGCCTTTTCATCGATTGACATGATGGATACCCGTCAAGCGTAGGACCGTGCTGTTCGGATCGGTTACGCTCTTGAACCTATCCACAACGATATTCCAACATTTATGGGCTTCGGTCAATTCCTGCGCAACATCTTGACCTTTAAGAAATAGACAGCACGAATTCGGTCCGAGGAACGGAGCCGCCAACCCGATAAGGGCCCCGAGCCGCGCGAGCGCGCGAGCCGTAACGACGGAAAAAGGGCGGGGCACTAAAGCGTCGATCCGTACCGCGTGAACGGTTGCCGTCGTGGCTGTCGCACGCAGCACTTCATGGAGAAACGCGCATTTCCTCAGGTCGCTTTCGACCAAGTGAACGTCGGATGCGCCCAGGATGGCCAGCACGACGCCCGGAAAACCGGCGCCCGTGCCGATATCTAGCCAACTCGAGGCGTCGACCGGTACATGCTTCAGAACTTGGGCCGAGTCCAGGAAATGGCGACGCCAAAGGTCGGCCAAGGTCGATCGACCGACGAGATTGATCCGATCCTGCCACTTGGTCAGCAGCGCCGCGTAGACCTCGAGCCGGTCGAGTGTTTCACGTGAAACACCGCCAACGGCATCCGCGAACGCCTGTTGCGAAAGGACCCGGTCGCTCAGGCCGTAGCTCCCACGACGGTGCGCTTTTTTACGTGGGCAAGCAAGGCTGTAACGGCCGCGGGGGTCACGCCTGAAATTCGCGCGGCGGCGCCCAGCGTTGTCGGCCGAGCTTCGTCGAGCTTCAGTCGAATCTCGGCCGACAGTCCGCCGATCCCGGCGTAGTCCAAGTCCCAAGGCAGCGTGAGGTCCTCATCGCGCCGAAACGCCCGGATGTCGGCCGCCTGACGTTCGAGGTAGCCGGCATAAAGCGCATCGATTTCGATCTGCTCGGCGATATCGGGAGCGAACGTTGCCGCGACCGGCCAGATCGACGCCAGGGTTGCCCACGTGACGCCGGGGGCCGCAAGAAGTTCGAGAGCTGAGCGCCGGACGCCGTCGAGATTGACCTGCAGGCCGATCCGACGCGCCTCGCTCGGGGTCAGATACAGATCGCTCATGAGCGAGCGGGCGCGGGCCAAGGACGTGACCTTCTCGCGGTTCCGCTGCGCGCGCTCGGACCCGACGCACCCGGCGGCTACGCCTTTTTCAGTCAAGCGCTGGTCGGCGTTGTCGGCCCGGAGCGAAAGCCGGTATTCGGCGCGCGAGGTGAACATTCGATAGGGCTCGCGCGTTCCCTTCGTGACGAGGTCGTCGATCAAGACTCCGATATAGGCATCCGCCCGGTCAAGAATCATCGGGCTTCCGCCCGCGACCGCCCTGGCCGCGTTGATGCCCGCCATCAGCCCTTGGCCAGCCGCTTCCTCGTATCCGGTCGTTCCATTGATCTGGCCGGCGAAATAGAGACCCGCGACCCGCTTGGTTTCGAGGCTAGGATAGAGCTCGCGCGGATCGACGTAGTCGTATTCGATCGCATATCCGGGACGCTTGATGACGGCCCGTTCGAGACCCGGGATACCCGCCACGACCGCGGCCTGGACCTCGCGGGGTAGCGAGGTCGAAATCCCGTTCGGATAAACGGTATCGTCGTTAAGTCCTTCTGGTTCAAGGAAAATCTGGTGACGTTCGCGATCGGCGAACCGTACGACTTTGTCCTCGATCGACGGGCAGTAGCGCGGTCCCGTGCTCTGGATCTGGCCCGAATACATGGGCGCGCGGTGAAGATTGGCGCGGATAAGTTTATGGACCGCCGGGGTCGTTCCCGTGATGTGGCAGGCGATTTGAGGTGTCGTGATACGCGTCGTCAGGAACGAGAAGGGCGGGGGAGGATCGTCCCCCGGCTGGACGTCAAGGCCGGCCCAGTCGATCGTTCGACCGTCTAGTCGAGGTGGTGTTCCAGTCTTCAAGCGACCGAGCCGGAAGCGTAACGATTCGAGCGTGAGTGCCAAGCCTACCGCGGGTTTCTCGCCGACCCGGCCAGCCGCTGTTTTTTCCTCGCCCATGTGGATGAGGCCGCGGAGGAAAGTCCCGGTCGTGAGGACGACCGCCCCGGCCGCGATCATCCGTCCGTTTCCGAGCGCGACGGCGGTGACGCGCCCGCCCGCCACGATCAGGTCCTCGGCCGCCGATTCGACGACATCGAGCCCGGGAACGCCGATAATCGCCGCTTGCATGGCCGCGCGATAAAGGGCGCGATCCGCTTGGGCCCGCGGTCCCCGAACCGCCGGCCCTTTCCGACGATTGAGGATGCGGAACTGAATTCCGGCCTGATCGATAACCCGCGCCATCAGCCCGTCGAGCGCGTCGATCTCGCGGACCAAGTGGCCTTTTGCAAGGCCCCCGATCGCCGGGTTGCACGACATCTCGCCGATGGTGGCGAATTTGTGGGTGACGAGCAGTGTCTGCGCGCCAACCCGGGCCGCTGCTGCCGCGGCCTCGCAGCCGGCGTGGCCGCCGCCGATTACGATGACGTCGTACTGTGTGCGCATTGGGCGCGGAATTTAGGGTTGGACACAGGCCCTGTCAAAGAAGGAACCAGGACCCGTTCCACGTGAAACACCTAGCTAGAACTACTTTCCGATACAAAAATCTTTGAAAACCATATCTAGTATTTCTTCGACCCCAACCTCACCGGTTATCTCGCCTAAGTGACGGACGGCAAGGCGTAGATCTTCCGCCGGTAGCTCCGGCAGTGTCGCCCGCCCCGACAACCCCGCGTGCGCGCGCGATATAGCGCCGCGGGCCGCCTCGAGCGCGCGTCGGTGGCGGGCGCGGGTGAGGGTCGGCGCTTCGCGAAGGCCATAGCGTTCGGCGATCGACCCCCCGAGCAGGGCGATCAACTCGCTCATCCCTTCGCCGGTTCGGACGCTGACAAGACGGGAAGACGGGCCGCTCGGACTGACTGCGCGCGGTGTTGGTACGAGGTCGATCTTATTCAGAACGATGATCGTGTTCCGGTCGACGATCGGCGCGAGCGCCGGCGGCGGAACGGCGTCGGTCGTTGCGTCGAGAACCAGCACCTTCAGGTCCGCCGTTTCGGCGCGTCCAAAGGCTCGACGTACTCCCTCTTGCTCGACAGCGTCGGCCGAGTCGCGGATTCCGGCTGTGTCGACTATCGTGACCGGAAGGCCATCGATATCGAGATGGGCTTCGAGAATATCGCGCGTCGTCCCCGGGGTGGGCGCCGTAATGGCGAGGTCCCTTTGGGCTACAACATTGATGAGACTGGATTTTCCGGCGTTAGCCGGCCCCACGATCGCGATCGTGAACCCCGACCGGAGCCGCTCTCCCCGCCGGTTGTCATCAAGGTGCTCGCCAATCGAGCGTTCGAGTCGATCGAGACTCGCGCGAAGCGCCTCAAAAGTAGCCTCGGGGAGGTCTTCGTCCGGAAAGTCGATTAGCGCCTCGAGGTGAGCGAGGGCCCGGACGAGGTCGTTTTTCCAGCGGTCATAGTGCTTGCGGAGTTCGCCCCCGAGTTGACGCAGGGCCTGGCGCCGTTGCGCGTCGGTTTCGGCCTGAACCAGGTCGGCGATCGCTTCGGCCTGGGTAAGGTCGAGCTTGCCGTTGGCGAAAGCCCGGCGCGTGAACTCGCCCGGCTGCGCTAGTCGGTGGTCCGGCAGCGCGGCCAGCGCCTCGAGCACAGCGTTCACGACGGCGACACCGCCGTGGACGTGAAACTCGGCGACGTCTTCGCCGGTGTAGCTTGCCGGTCCCGGGAACCAGAGGACCAACCCATCGTCGAGCGGGCTGCCGTCGGCGCGCCGCAAGCGCGCGCGGCGCGCATAGCGGGGTGCGTCCGGCGCACGACCCGTCAGTGCGGTAACGGCGGCACCGGCACCGACGCCCGAGACGCGAATGACGGCAATGCCGCCCCGCCCCGGTGCACTCGCCAGGGCGAAAATAGTCGTTGCGGAAGACGGCGCGGGCTTAGGCGTTGGGGAGCTTTTGGTCGACTTTCAGCATCAAGCGTGTGACCCGTTTTCCATCGATCAAGTGGGACTTGATGATCTCGTCGATATCGGCCTCGGACTTGAATGTGTACCACGTCCCTTCGGGATAGATGACGAGGTTGGGGCCGAGTTCACAGCGGTCGAGACAAAGCGCCTGGTTGATGCGGACCTTGTCGAGCTTGAGGTCGCCAACCTTCTTTTTCATGTAATTGCGCAGCGCTTCGGCGCCTTTTTCTTTGCAGCAGCCGCGCGGATGACCCGCCGGCCGCTCGTTCAGGCAGCAAAACACGTGCTTGGTGTAGAAGAGCGGTTCGTCGGCTTTGTTGTCGCCGGGACGCTCCATTTTTACGTCGGTCACAGGACCCTCCGATTCACAAGCGGCTCCGCAACGATGACCATCTCGCAACTTGGTCCGGCGGCGTTGCAAATCGCTCGCACCCGGAGGCGAATACGACCATGATCCCGCCGCGACACCGTCACGCGGTCGCGGGTTCCCTTACCTGAGGACCACCGAATGCGCAACACTCTCGGCGCCGAAACGAGCCCTTATCTGCTGCAGCACAAGGACAATCCGGTGCACTGGCAGCCGTGGGGCGCGGCCGCGCTCGCGCTCGCCAAAGCCGAGGACAAACCGATCCTGCTCTCGATCGGCTATGCCGCCTGTCACTGGTGCCACGTCATGGCGCATGAGTCGTTCGAAAATCCGGCGACGGCCGAGCTCATGAACGAGCTTTTCGTCAACATCAAGGTCGACCGCGAGGAGCGGCCCGATATCGATGCAATCTACATGAACGCGCTCCATCTCCTCGGGCAGCAGGGCGGTTGGCCCTTGACCATGTTCCTCACGCCCGCGGGTGAGCCGTTTTGGGGCGGCACCTACTTTCCACCGGAATCGCGGTGGGGCCGGCCGGGGTTTCCGGACGTCCTTCGCCAGATCCACACGATCTACAAGACCCAAGGCGAGAAGATCGCGCAGAACAAGACGCTGCTGCTCGACGCGCTGCGGCGGATGGCGGAACCGGACGACGCCAGCGACGAAATCGAGCCCAACGACGCACTTTTCGCCGCTGCGGCCGAGCGTGCGTTCGAGCACGTCGATCGATTGGACGGCGGGTTGAACGGCGCGCCCAAGTTTCCGCAGCCGGCGATTTTCGAGTTCCTGTGGCGCGCCCATCTTCGCAGCGGCCGATCCGATCTCGCCGACGCGGTCACGGTCACGCTCGATCGGATGTGCCAGGGCGGCATTTACGATCATCTGGGCGGCGGCTTCGCACGCTACTCGACCGATGCAATCTGGCTGGTGCCGCATTTCGAGAAGATGCTCTACGACAACGCCGAGCTGATCGCGCTCTTGACCGACGTCTGGCGCGTCACCCGCAGCCCGCTCTACGCCACGCGCGTGCGCGAGACCGTCGCCTGGCTCGAGCGCGAGATGATCGCCGAGAACGGCGCGTTCGCCGCATCGCTCGATGCCGACAGCGAAGGCGAGGAGGGGCTGTTCTACGTGTGGAGCGAAGCCGAGATCGATCGCGTCCTCGGCCATCGTGCGGCGTTGTTCAGGCGCGTCTACGATGTGACGGCCGCCGGCAACTGGGAGGGCAAGACCATCCTCAACCGGCGCGCCGCAGCGGCGCCGTTGAGCGCGTCCGACGAAGCGATGCTCGCGCAAGCGCGGGCCGATCTGCTCGCCGCCCGCGCCGGCCGCGTTCGCCCGGGCTTCGACGACAAAGTCCTCGCCGACTGGAACGGGCTTATGATCGCGGCGCTCGCCGAAGCCGGCGCGACGTTCGGCGAGCCGCGCTGGATCGAGCGGGCGAAACAAGCCTTCACCGCGATCGCGCGCGACCTCGGCGCGAGCGGCCGGCTCAAGCACTCGTTTCGCCGCGGCCAAGCGCGCCATCACGGCCTGCTCGACGATTACGCCAACATGAGCCGGGCGGCGATCGTTCTTTACGAAGTGTCGGCCGATCCGAACTACCTCGCGGCGGCCGAGGCGTGGGTCAATATCGTCGAGCGCCACTACCGCGACCTCGATCACGGCGGCTATTTTTACACCGCCGACGATGCCGAAACGTTGATCGCCCGCACGCGGTCGGCGGTCGATAACGCGACGCCGTCGGGAAACGGAGTCCTCGCGATCGTCCTCGCCAAACTTTATTTCTTGACCGGGAATGTCGTTTATCGCGATCGCGCGGCCGGTATTCTTCGGGCGTTTGGCGCTGCCTTACGCCGCAATTTTCTCGCGGTTCCGACGCTCTTCAACGCTTTCGACACCCTCACCCGCGCCGTTCAGGTCGTGATCGTCGCTCGGACGCCCGAGGCCGACGCATTGCGCGCGGCGGCTTTTGCGGCGACGCCGCCGGGCCGCGCCATCATGACGCTCGCATCGACCGCGGCCCTGCCGCCGACCCATCCCGCCCACGGCAAAACCGCCGGGGCGGGGGCTGCAGCCGCCTATGTCTGTGTCGGAGAGACCTGTTCGCTTCCCCTCGTGGCGCCCGACGCCCTCGCCGAGTCCCTGCGTCCCGAACGTATCCGCGCTTTTTGGCAGACGTAAACATCGTTTCGATAAAGTAACGACACGGAAAACCGGCCGGTCTTGGGCCGTTCCGCGTCTAATTTGATGACAAGCCAAAGTGCCAACGATAAATTACCGCCGCGTTCGCAGGCGCCAACAATGATAGGGGCACCAGCAGTGGCGGGAACCGAGGTCATGATCAAGTGCCCCGACGGGCAATTCATGGCCTACCTCGCGCGCCCGACCGGCTCGGTCAAGACCGGCGGAGTCGTCGTCGCTCAGGAAATTTTCGGCGTCAACGCGGCGATGCGCACGGTCTGCGACCGACTGGCAGCACAAAACTTGGTCGCCCTTTGCCCGGATCTCTTTTGGCGCCAGGAACGCAACGTCAATCTCACCGATCGCACCCAGGCCGAGTGGGACAAGGCGTTCAAGCTGTTTCAGGGCTTCAATCTCGAGCAGGGCGTCGCCGATCTCGCGGTGTCGATCGCCCATTTACGCGCCGACGACGGTTGCAACGGCTTGGTCGGCGGGGTCGGCTATTGCTTGGGCGGACTGCTCGCGTACCTGGTGGCGTCGCGCACCAACGTCGACTGTGCGGTCGGCTATTACGGGGTCAACATCGACGCGATGTTGGCCGAGGCCAAACGGATTCAAAATCCGCTCATGCTGCACGTCGCCGAAGAGGATCATTTCGTCTCGAAAGAAGCGCAGGCCAAGATCAGGGACGGCTTGAAGTCGAACGCGAGCGTCACGATCCATTCGTACCCCGGCGTCGACCACGCGTTCGCCCGGCCCGAGGGGCAGAAATTCGACCGAGCCGCCGCCGATCTCGCCGATCGCCGTACGCTTACGTCCTTCAAGCAGCACCTGTCGTAGTCGACCAACTGTAGTTTCCGTGCACGGGTAGAGGAGAAACGAGAGATGCCAAAGTCCATCGTGCTGCGCGCTCCCGGCGGGCCTGAAGTCCTGAAATGGGAAGACGTTGAGGTTCGCGACCCCGGTCCCGGCGAGGTCCAGATCGCCCAGCGCGCGATCGGGCTCAATTACCTCGATTGCTATTACCGGTCCGGCCTCTATCCGCTGCCCAACAAACCCTCCGGTCTTGGCGTCGAAGGCGCCGGCGTCGTCGCCGCCGTCGGCAAGGGGGTCAAGGGTCTGAAGAAAGGCGACCGCGTCGCCTATGCGTTGGGTCCGCTCGGTGCCTACGCCGAAGTTCGCAACCTCGCCGCCCAGCACGTGGTCAAGATTCCGAAGGACATTTCGTTCGACGTCGCCGCGGCGGTCATGCTGAAGGGCATGACCGCGCAGTACCTGGTGCGGCGGACCTACAAGATTAAGAAAGGCGATACGATTCTGTTCCACGCCGCCGCTGGCGGCGTTGGACTGATCGCCTGCCAGTGGGCCAAGTCGTTGGGCGCCAAGGTCATCGGCACGGTCGGGTCCGAGGCCAAAGCCAAACTCGCCAAAGCCCATGGCTGCGCCCTCGCGATCAATTATTCGACCGAGGACTTCGTCGCCAAGGTCAAGGAGTTCACCAAGGGCAAGGGCGTTCCGGCGGTCTACGACTCGGTCGGCAAGGACACCTTCCTCAAGTCGCTCGATTGCCTGGCTCCGCTCGGCATGCTGGTGCTGTTCGGGCAGTCGTCGGGCCCGGTGCCGCCGTTCAATGTCGGCACGCTCGCGCGCGGTTCGTATTTCCTCACCCGGCCCGGCCTCGGCCACTATGCCGGGACGCGCGAGGATCTCGATGCCACTGCCAAGGATCTGTTCAAGGCGCTCAAGTCGGGTGCGGTCAAGATCGAGATCAACCAGCGCATTCCGCTCAAGGACGCGGCCAAGGCGCATGCCGCGCTCGAGGCCCGCCAAACCACCGGCTCGACGCTCCTGATCCCCTAAGACGTCTCGCGCCCGGCTTGAACGACAACGGCCGCCCTTGCGGGCGGCCGTTTCTGCTTTTCAAACCGAACCTGGCGGCGCGCGATCCGCGCTCAAGTGTTCATGTTCTCGAAGAACTGGTTGTTGGTCTTCGCGTCCTTGAGCTTGTCGAGCAGGAACTCCATCGCGTCGATCGTGCCCATCGGCGACAGGATGCGGCGCAGCACCCACATCTTGGCGAGGGTGCCGCGGTCGACCAGGAGCTCTTCCTTGCGGGTGCCGGACTTGGCGATGTCGATTGCCGGCCACGTGCGCTTGTCGGCGAGCTTGCGGTCGAGGATGATTTCCGAGTTACCGGTGCCTTTGAATTCTTCGAAGATGACTTCATCCATGCGGCTGCCGGTGTCGATCAGCGCAGTCGCAATGATGGTGAGCGAGCCGCCCTCTTCGATGTTGCGGGCGGCACCGAAGAAACGCTTCGGCCGCTGCAGTGCGTTGGCGTCGACGCCGCCGGTGAGGACCTTGCCCGAGGACGGCACCACGGTGTTGTAAGCGCGCGCCAACCGCGTGATCGAGTCGAGCAAAATCACGACGTCGCGTTTGTGCTCGACCAGGCGCTTGGCTTTTTCGATCACCATTTCCGCGACCTGGACATGGCGTACGGCCGGCTCGTCGAAGGTCGAGCTGATGACCTCGCCCTTGACCGAGCGCTCCATGTCGGTGACTTCTTCCGGCCGCTCGTCAATCAGCAGCACGATCAAATAGCACTCGGGATGATTGGCCTCGATCGAGTGCGCGATGTTCTGCAGCAGCACGGTCTTGCCGGTCCGGGGCGGCGCGACGATCAGGCCGCGTTGGCCTTTGCCGAGCGGCGCGATCAGATCGATCACCCGCGCGCTGCGGTCGGCCATCTTGCCGCTCTCGGTTTCGAGCCGGAGTTTCCCGTCCGGATAGAGCGGCGTCAGGTTGTCGAAATTGACCTTGTGGCGCGACTTCTCCGGGTCTTCGAAGTTGATGGCATTGACCTTGAGCAGCGCGAAGTACCGCTCGCCATCCTGGGGCGCACGGATTTGGCCTTCGACCGTGTCGCCGGTGCGCAAGCCGAAGCGCCGGATCTGGCTCGGGCTCACGTAGATATCGTCCGGGCCGGGCAGGTAGTTCGCCTCGGGCGAACGCAGGAACCCGAACCCGTCCTGGAGAATTTCGAGGACGCCGCCGCCGGAGATTTCGATGTCTTTCTCGGCGAGCTGCTTCAGGATCGCGAACATCATGTCCTGCTTGCGCAGCGTGCTCGCGTTCTCGACTTCGAGCTCTTCGGCGAAGCTCAACAGTTCGGTGGGCGTCTTTTGCTTGAGTTCGAGGAGATTCATGCGGCACGCGCAAACAAGGAGGGGTGGCCGCGGTATGGAGGGGTGCCCTGGCGAGGGCAAGGCGTTCGGAGCCGGATTGGCTCCGCGACGTCATTTAGGGTCGGGGGTAGGGCGTGTGGCGTCCATACCGCTGAGGACGACTAAAACGTATATAGCCCTCCTATCCCCACAAAACAAGGCCGCTGCAATGACCGGGGTTAGAACGGTTTGACCACGACCAGGATCACGATCGCGATCAGGATCGCGGTCGGGACTTCGTTCGCGATGCGATAGACGCGAGCCGGGCGCGTGTTGCGGTCGGCTTCGAACTCGCGCCGCCAGCGCGAAAACACGCCGTGCAGCGCACCGAGCGCCAAGACCAGCCCGAGCTTGACCCAGATCCACCCCGAGCTCCACGCGACCACGCCCGGCGTCAACAACAGGAACCCGCCCAGGACGAAAGTCGCGCCCATGGCGGGGTTGATGATGGCTCGCAGCAGGCGCCGCTCCATGATTTTGAGCATTTCCGACGCTTCCGAGCCGGGTTGGACGCCCGCGTGGTAAACGAACAGCCGCGGCAGATAGAGCATCCCCGCCATCCACGCGATCACCGCGACGATATGGAGGGCCTTGATCCACGGATATAAAGCAGTAAGCCAAGCCATTTCGTTACGATCTCGCAATATTGATGCATCCGCCGAGAACGCCCGGGCAAAGGCGGCTGCCCTCGCCGGCCGCAATCGTCGCATTCGAAGCTACGGCCCGAACCACAAGTTGGCGCAGGGCGTCGATAAAACCCGGTGCCGTCCCAACCGTCCGTGCCCGGTGATAGGCCGGAACGCCCGCTTTCTCTGCCAATGCCCGGTAGGTGAGATCGAGCTCGACCAGGGTCTCGGAGTGTTCCGACACGAAGGAAATCGGCACGACGACGATCGCGACCCGATCGCGTCCCGCCCGCGCGATTTCGCTTTCGGTCGAGGGACCGATCCAGCGTAGTGGTCCGACCTTGCTCTGGTAGCACACCACCCAGTCGCGCCGCTCGGCGGGGAGGTGTGCGGCAACGGCGGCCGCGGTCTGCTCGATCTGCCACTGATAAGGATCGCCGGCCGCAACGACCTGCTCCGGCAAACCATGCGCCGAGAACAGAATGCGGCACGGGCCCTCGAGCCCGGTCATTGCCGCCCGCGTCGCCTCGACTTGCGCTTGGACCCACCCGGTGTCGGTCGGGTAGCAGCAGATTCGCCCCGTCGGCGCCTTCAAGCCGCAGCCTTCAGCCGCTTTCGTCCACGACGCGAACGACGATGCCGTCGTGGTGGTCGAAAACTGCGGATAGAGCGGCAATAGCACGACGCGATCAGGATCGTAGGCCGCGACGGCGCGAGCCGTCGCGTCGCTCATCGGATGCCAATAGCGCATCGCGACGAAGACGCGCCACTGGTCGCGCTCGCCGGCCAAGGCCTGTTCGAGCGCGTTCGCCTGGGCTTCGGTCTCGGCCCGGAGCGGCGACCCGCCGCCGATCGCCGCGTAGATCGCGCGGGCTTTGGGCCCGCGCCGCTTAGCGATCAGTCGCGCGAGCAGCGGTCGCACCGGCCACGGCAATCGAATAATCGCCGGATCGCTGAACAAGTTGGCGAGAAACGGTTCGACCGCAGCCAGCCGATCCGGCGCTCCTAGATTCAACAGCACGGCGGCGAATTTCATTCGCCTTGTTTCCACTCCCGCAGCATCTTGGCCAGAGCTTCGACGTGCGCGGGCGGTGTTTCCGGCAAGAATCCGTGGCCCAGATTGAAGACATGGCGCGCGGCCGGTATCGCACGAAGAATTTGCCCGGTTTCCCCCGTCATGCGCTCGCCACCGGCGACGACAGCGAGCGGGTCCAAGTTACCCTGCAGCGCAACCGATGGCGCCAATGTCGCCGCGACCGCCGGCGGCACCTGAACATCGAGGCTGATCGCATCGACCCCCGTCTCGCGGGCATAGTCGCCCAGTACCGCGTTTGCTCCCTTCGGGAAACCGATGATCGGGAGCGAGGGGAATTCGGCCTTCAACGCGCGAACGATCTTTCGTGTCGGCTCGACACAATATTGCCGAAACTGGCTTGCCGCGAGGAGCCCGGCCCAGGTGTCGAAGAGTTGCAGAACCTCGGCGCCGGCCCGTACTTGCGCGGCCAGATAGCGAACCGTTGCTTCGGCGATGACGTCGATCAGCGCTTGAAATGCCGGTGGATCGCGGTACGCCCATAGCCGCGGCGCTGCAAATTGGACCGAGCCGCCGCCCTCGACCATATAGGCGACAACCGTCCACGGCGCACCGGCAAAGCCGATCACGGCCGTCTTCTCATCGACGCCGGCTTTGATCTTGGCGACCGTCTCGAACACCGGCGCCAGCCGGCGCTCCAGCCCCTCGAGCTGTAACTTCGCCACGCCCGCGGCATCGCGAAGCGGTTCGAGCCTCGGCCCATCGCCTTCGACATACGCGACCTTCTGCCCCAGCGCGTCGGGTACCAGCAGAATATCGGCGAACAGGATCACCGCATCGGTTCCGAACCGCCGCCATGGCTGCAGCGTCACCTCGGCGGCAAGCTTCGGGTTGTAGCAAAGCGCCAGGAAATCGCCGGCCTCGGCCCGGACCTCCCGATACTCCGGTAGATACCGCCCAGCTTGGCGCATAAACCAGAACGGCCGTCGGCTCGGCCCCATCCGACGCAACGTCTGCAACAACGGTTTCTCGGTCATACCGACACCGAGTTACCCACGCTCACTGGGTCCATCTTCCTTAAGAGTCTTAATTTAGAGAAAGTAGTAGTGGTTGTAGTCGTTCGGAGAGCGGGGATTATAAAGCGTCCCCCAGGAATCGGCCGAAGAAACGCCTGCCTCGGCGGCTTTGAATGCAATTCGATTTGCCCCGGTTTGGCGCTGTTTAGCGTCGTAGCCGTATACTGAATTGCCACGTTTTCACCGTTATTCACGGTATGGATCGGGGTATAAGAGCGCGGGACGAAAATCCTTGGCGCGGGTCGAGGCGGCGCGAACGTCGATGAGCCGGGCGATTCACGCACAAGGGTGGCGCACGGTGGTTTTTCTTTCGGCGCGACACGACTCATGACGGAACCGGCGATCATACTAGCCTCGGGCAGTGCGACCCGCCGGCGCCTCCTCGCTGCAGCGGGAATCGATTTCAGCGTTGCCAGGCCCACGGTCGACGAAGGTGCGATTCGCGACGCCGTCAGAGGCGCCAACGGATCGACCGAGACCGCGGTCGGCGAGCTCTCCCGCGCCAAAGCGCTCGACATCGGACACCAAAACGCGAACGCCTTGATCATCGGTGCGGATCAGATTCTCGATTGCGCTGGACGATGGCTCGGTAAGCCGGGATCACGCGTCGAGGCTCGGGCGCAGCTCGAGGCCCTGAGCGGACGATCGCATCGGTTAGTGACCGGTATCTGTGTGACGCGAGGGTCGGCGGCGGTTTGGCAACATGTCGATACCGCGACGCTCGCCATGAAATCACTCGACGCAACCGCGATCGAGCGCTACCTCGATGCCGCCGGCCCCGGTATCTTCGATTCGGTTGGGGCCTACCAGATCGAGGGTCTTGGGATTCGACTCTTCGCTGAGATTCGCGGCGACTTTTTCGGCATCCTCGGCCTGCCGATGATTCCGCTGCTCGCCACGCTCGCCCGTCACGGCGTGACGGTGCCATGATCGGGCGCAGAGCGGTGCCATGATTGTCTCCGGTCGCGCCAAGGTCGCCGCCGTTCTCGGCTGGCCGGTCGCGCATTCGCGCTCGCCGCTCATTCACGGCTATTGGCTCGAGACCCACGCGATCGACGGCGCTTATGTCCCGCTCGCCGTGCGGCCCGAACACTTCACCGCGGCGTTTCGCGCCCTCCCCAAACTCGGCTTCGCCGGCGCCAATATCACCGCGCCGCACAAGGAAGCCGCGCTTCGCCATGCGGACGTCGTCGACCCGATCGCCCGGCGAATCGGTGCGGCCAATACCGCGATCGTCGAGGACGATCGCATCCGGGTCACCAACACCGACGCACCCGGGTTCCTCGCCAGCCTCACCAACGGTGCGCCGAATTGGCAGCCGGCCACGAGCGCCGCCCTCGTAATTGGGGCAGGCGGCGCCGCGCGCGCCGTCGTTGCCGCGCTGATTGATGCCGGGGTGCCCGAAGTGCTGGTCTCGAACCTAACCGATTCCCGCGCCGCCGGTCTCGTCCGCGACTTCGGACGCCCGGCGCGGGCCATCGCGTGGGCCGAACGGGCCGGCGCGCTCAGCCAAGTCCGCTTGCTGGTCAACGCGTCGAGCGCCGGCCTCACCGGCGGTCCGGGTCTCGATTTTCCGCTCGATCGGATCGTTCCCGAAACGATCGTCGTGGATTTGGTGTACGACCCGCTCGTTACCCCGCTCTTGAAAGGCGCGCGCGCGCGCGGCTGCACCGCAGTCGATGGTCTCGGTATGCTCCTTCACCAGGCCCGGGCCGGGTTCAAGGCCTGGTTCGGGGTCGAGCCGGCGATCACCGATGCGCTCCGTGAGCGCGTCATCGCCGATATCGAGCGGTCGCGCGGGTGATCGTCCTCGGCCTCACCGGCTCGATCGGGATGGGCAAAACGACCGCGACCCAGGCCTTTCGCGCGTTGCGGGTTCCCGTCTTCGACGCCGATGCCATCGTTCACCGACTGCTCGCCCGCGGCGGCGCCGCGGTCGTGCCGGTCGCGGCGGCGTTTCCGGGCGTCGAAAAGGACGGCGCGATCGATCGCGCCGCACTCGGTGCGCGCATCTTCGGCGACGTCGCCCGGGTCAAGGCGCTCGAGCGCATCGTTCATCCGCTGGTCCGGCGCGAAGAGCGCCGCTTTCTCGCCGCGGCGCGGCGGGCGCGGGCGCCGCTCGTCGTGCTCGATATCCCGTTGTTGTTCGAAACCGGAAACCGGCGCCGCTTCGATGCGACGCTGGTCGTGAGTGCGCCGGCCTTCGTCCAGCGTGCGCGGGTGTTGAGACGTCCGGGCATGACGGAGGACAAGCTCGCCGGCATTCTCCGCCGGCAGGTGCCCGACGCGATCAAGCGCCGCCTCGCCGATTTCGTGGTCCCGACCGGCGCCGGCAAGCACCTTTCCTTGCGCCGGATTCGCCGCATCGTCACAATGCTGCGCGGTCCGGGCGCCCCAAAGAGGAAGCATGCGCGAGGTCGTTCTCGACACTGAAACCACCGGCCTCTCCGTCGCCGACGGTCACCGCATCATCGAGATCGGCTGTATCGAGCTTCGCGACCACATGCCGACCGGCCGTACCTTTCACGAGTATCTCAATCCCGAGCGCGAGATGTCGTACGGCGCTGTCAACGTCCACGGCCTGACCGCCGAGTTCCTGGCCGACAAGCCGCGGTTTATCGAGATCGCCGACAAGTTCCTCGATTTCGTCGGCGCCGAGGTCGCGCTCGTCATCCACAACGCCGAGTTCGACTTGGGCTTCCTCAACGAGGAGCTCAAGAACGCTGGCCGGCCGGCGCTCAAGGTCGCCAAGGTCGTCGACACGGTCGAACTGGCGCGCCGCAAGTTCCCGGGCGCGCCGGCCAGCCTCGACGCGCTGTGCAAGCGCTTTGCGATCGACAATTCGGCACGAACCAAACATGGCGCGCTGCTCGACGCCGAGCTGCTGTCGCTGGTCTATCTCGAACTGATCGGCGGCCGGCAAGCCGCGCTCGACTTGGGCTGGCAGCCGGGGGCTGCCGACGCGACCGTTACGGCCGCTGCGACCCTTGCGCGCCCGCCGCGGACGTTCGCGCCGAGCGTCGCCGAACTCGCGGCCCACGCCGCGTTCATCGCCAAGATCGAAAACCCGATCTGGCGGGCTTAGTCTGGCCGGCACCGGCCAGGCCTTCAGCCCTGCTCAGGCCTGCTGCGCCGGCGCCGCGGCGCTTGCCCCTTGCTTGGCCAAGTGGTCGCGGTAGAGCGCCATGAAATCGATCGGATCCAAATACATCGGCGGGAAGCCGCCGTCCCGCGTTGCCTCGGCGACGATCCGGCGCGCGAACGGGAACAGGAGCCGCGGCGCCTCGATCAGGCACACCGGGTGGCGCTGGGCCTCGGGAATCCGCGCGAGATCGAATACGCCGCCGTAGACGAGTTCGACCACGAACGCGACTTTGTCCGCGTGCTTGGCCTCGCCGTGGATCCGCAGCGACACTTCGAACAACGGTCCGCTCAGCGCGCGCGCCTCGACGTTGACCGCGACTTCGATCCGGGGCTGCCCCTCCGACTGCACCAAGCTCATCGGCGCGTTCGGGTTCTCGAACGAAAAATCCTTGACGTATTGCGCACGAACGCCGAGCGCGGGCGGGCCATCGCCGGCCGGTGGTGAAGGAGCGGTGCCGCCGCCGGTATCTGACATGCGTTCGAATCCCCGTTGAATCGCCTGTCGCTACCATGAATAGCTTTGGCGAACAATGTCGGCGCGCCCGGTAGTGGATCGCGAAAACGCCGCGCGGTCGCTGGACCGTGCGGGGCCTAGTCGCTATCTTCTTAAGGGTGCGCGCTTGGCGCGCCGGGCTTAAGGGTGCGCGCTTGGCGCGCCGGGCAAATCGACCATGGGCGACGGCCAGTTTCTCGAAATCGTCATCCTCGCGATGCTGGCGGGGTTCATTTTCCTGCGCCTGCGGAGCGTCTTGGGCCGCCGCACCGGAAACGAAAAACCGCCGGGCGGCATTTTTTCGCGCCGCCGCGAGGTCGCCGACAAGAAAACCGAAAAGACCGAAAACGTCGTCCGCCTGCCGCAGCGCGACCGCGATGCCGCCGGGACCGAATTCGCCGACGGCGATACGGCGCTCGCCGCCGGACTCACGCAAATCCAGGTCGCCGATTCATCGTTCGATCCTGCGTCGTTTTTGTCGGGCGCTAAAATCGCGTTCGAGATGATCGTGACCTCGTTCGCCAACCGCGACCTCGATACGCTCCGCCCGATGGTCAACGACGAAGTGTTCCGCAACTTCAGCGACGCCATCAAAGCCCATGACGCCAAGGGCGAAACCGCCGAAACCACGCTGCTCGCGATCAAGGCGTCCGAGATCGTCGAGGCCGGCATGAGCGGCAAAATTGCCGAGGTCACGGTCAAGTTCGTGAGCGAGATGGTGACGATCGTCCGCGACAAGGACGGCGCCATCCTGAGCGGCGACTCGCGGTCGCCGGAAACCGTCACCGATCTGTGGACGTTCGCGCGCAGCACGGCGAGTTCCGATCCCAACTGGACGCTGATCGCGACCCGTAGCCCGAATTGATGCGCCGCTACTGGGCGCTCGGCGCTACGGCGGTCGCGGTCGTGGCCGCCGTCGCCGCTGTCGCCGGCTGGTATTTTTTTCTCAAACCCCCGTTGGCGGACCGCTTGGTCCTCAAGTCGACGACGTTCACTGCCCTCAAAGACTGGGATGCCAACGATCCGCGCGGCGCGCTCACGGCCTTCGTCGCATCCTGCGCCCGCTTCGAGCGCGGGCGCCTCGACCGAAGTCTTGGCGCCGGCGGGATCGCCGGCACCGTCGCCGATTGGAAACCTGTTTGCGACGGTGCACGCGCGCTTGGCGCCGCCGATGCCGTCGCCGTCCGCCGATTCTTTGCCGAGGCCTTCGTTCCGGTGACGGCGGCCAACAACCGCGACCGCGACGGCCTCTTTACCGGCTACTACGAGCCCGAATTGCGCGGTGCCGAACGTCCGAACGCCAAGTTCGCGGTACCGCTCTACAAGCGCCCCGACGATCTCGTCACCGTCGACTTGGGTCAGTTCCGCGAATCGCTCAAAGGCCAGCGCACCGCCGGCAAGGTCGTGAACGGCGTGCTCCGGCCCTACGCGTCGCGGGCCGAGATCGAGGCCGGAGCGCTTCAGGGAAAGAACCTCGAACTCCTGTGGGTCGAAGACCCGATCGCGGCGTTTTTCCTACACGTCCAGGGGTCGGGGCGAGTCGTGCTCGACGATGGATCGGTACGCCGTGTCGGCTTTGCCGCGCAGAACGGCCACCCGTATGTCGCGATCGGGCGCGAGCTGATCGCACGCGGCGTACTGAGCCGCGAGGAAGTGTCGCTGCAGACGATTGCGGCCTGGCTCCGCGCCAACCCGGGCGAGGCGGCGGCGCTCATGAACAAGAACCCGTCCTACGTCTTTTTCCGCCCGCTCCCGGGCCCCGGCGCCGAAGGCTCGCAGGGCGCGGTGCTGACGGCCGAGCATTCGCTTGCGGTCGATACCGTCTATATCCCGCTCGGCGTCCCGATCTGGCTCGATACCACGCTCCCCGGCGACCGGCCCGGGACGACCGGCCCGGCCTACCGGCGGCTCGTGATCGCCCAGGATACCGGCGGCGCCATCAAGGGCCCGGTGCGGGGTGACGTCTTCTTCGGTGCCGGCGCGCGCGCCGAAGACCTGGCCGGGCGCATGAAGAGCCAGGGGCGCTACTATCTCCTGCTGCCGCGCGCCGTGGTAGAACGCGGCGATCCGTGGCCGAAGGACCCGTCCTAACGCCCGCAGCGCTGTTGCGCACCCGTGAACCCTGGGGTTTCATGCGGGCCAACCGCGAGGCGCCCCCTTGACCACCGATCGACCGACTGTCGCCCTGTTCGTCACCTGTCTGGTCGATCTGTTTCGACCGCGGGTCGGCTTCGCCGCGATCAAGCTGCTCGAAGCGGCCGGCTGCGCGGTGGTGGTGCCCGACGCGCAAACCTGCTGCGGCCAACCCGGCTACAATTCCGGCGATCGCGCCGACGCGGTCGCGATCGCGCGCCAGGTGATCGACGCCTTCGCGCCCTACGCCTATGTCGTCGCGCCCTCGGGGAGTTGCGCCGGCATGATCAAGCGCCACTACCCGACCCTGTTCGGTGCCGACGATCCCTACCGCGCCAAGGCCGAGGACCTCGCGCGGCGCACCCACGAACTCACGTCATTCCTGGTCGATATCCGCGGCGCCACCCGCGTCGCCGCCTCTTACCGCGGCACTATCGCCTACCACGATTCGTGTTCGAGCCTGCGCGAGATGGGCGTTTCGCGCCAGCCGCGGTTGCTCTTGGCCTCGGTCGATGGTGCGACCCTCGCCGAAGCTGCCAACCCGGAAGTCTGCTGCGGCTTCGGCGGCGCCTTCAGCGTCAAATACGGCGACATCTCGAACGAAATGGCGGGGCGCAAGACGCAGTCGCTCGCTGCGACCGGCGCGGCCACGGTGGCCGGCGGCGACCTGGGCTGTCTCTTGAACATCGCCGGGAAGTTGAAGCGCGACGGCAGTACGGTCACGGTCCGCCACGTCGCCGAGATCCTGGCCGACGATGCCCACGGGCCGGCGATCGGCGAAGCGCGCGACGCTCCTGGTGAAGGGCACGAGTGATGGAGCTGACCTCGCCCCGCTTCAAGGCCAACGTGCGGGACGCGCTGAGGAAGCCCAACCTCAAAATCGCGATGGGCCGTCTCATCTCGACAATGGGGCCGCGGCGTTTGGCGGCGCGGGCCGGCTTGCCCGAGTTCGAGCGCCTCTGCGATCAGGCACGCGACATCAAGAACCATACCCTCGCCAACCTCGACTTCTATCTCGAAGCCTACGAGACCAAGCTCCGCGCCACCGGCGGCACGCTCCACTGGTGCCGGACGCCCGCCGAGGCGCGCGCCGCGATCCTCGATCTCTGCCGAAGGGCCGACGCCAAGACCGTGACCAAGGGAAAGTCGATGATCGCCGAGGAGATCGGCTTGAACGAATTCCTCGACGCCAACGGCATCGAGCCGGTCGAGACCGACTTGGGCGAATACATCATCCAGATCGCCGGCGAAGCGCCCTCGCACATCATCGCGCCGGCGGTGCACAAGACCAAGGAAGAGATCGCCGATCTCTTCTTCGCAAAGCACCAGCGCTACGGCTTGCCGAAGCGGAGCGAGCCCAAAGACCTGGTCGACGACGCGCGGAAGATCTTGCGGCCCCGCTACATCGCTGCCGACGTCGGCATCACCGGCGCCAATTTCCTGATCGCCGAGACCGGCAGCTCGGTGATCGTCACCAACGAAGGCAACGGCGACCTCACTCAAAGCCTGCCCAAGATGCACATCGTCGTCGCCAGCCTGGAAAAACTCGTACCGACGCTCGAAGACGTGACGACGGTCCTGCGCGTGCTGGCGCGCTCGGCGACCGGGCAGGAGTTCTCGACCTACACCACCTTCTCGACCGGGCCGCGCCGCGCCGACGACCTCGACGGGCCGGCCGCCTATCACGTGATCCTCCTGGACAACGGCCGCTCGCGGCTGCTCGGCACCGAGTTTCAGGACATGCTCCGCTGCATCCGCTGCGGCGCCTGCATGAACAACTGCCCGGTCTACGCCGCGATCGGCGGCCACGCCTACGGCTCGACCTATGTCGGGCCGATGGGCGCGGTCTTGACGCCGAGCCTGGTCGGCTTGGCCGACTCGTACCACCTCCCCAACGCGTCGAGTTTCTGCGGGCGCTGCGAGGAAGTGTGCCCGATGCGCATCCCGCTCCCCAAAATGATGCGCGCCTACCGCGAGCAGAGCTTCGCCGCCAAGCTCGGCCCGGCGCCCGAACGCTGGGCGCTGGCCGCCTGGGCGTTCGCCGCCAAGCGGCCCCGGCTTTATCGGCTGGCGTCCGAAGCGGCGGCGCGGCTCTTGGGCAACCACGGCGCGCGACGCGGCGCGTTCCGCCGCCTGCCGCTCGCTGGCGGCTGGACCGGCGGGCGCGATCTCCCCGCGCCCGAAGGCCGCACCTTCCACAGCCTCTGGCGCGAGCGCCAATGTAGCCTCGCGCGCGAGCGCCAGCGTCCGGGGGCCGCATGAGTGCCGATGCCCGCGACGCGATCCTAGCGGAGGTGCGGAAATCGCTGGCTTGCCGGCGCCGCGCAAACGACTCGGCTGATCCGAGCGGCGACGATCCGGCCGCGCGGCTCGAAGGTCACGCGCGCAACTTGATCCCGGACCGCACCGCCGGCGGCAAGGCGACGAACGTCGCGCTTTTCGTCACGATGATCGAGGGCGTCTCGGGCACGGTCGAGCGGGTCGCGGACGCCGGCGAGGTACCGAAGGCGGTCGCCGGGTATCTCGCGCGCCATAACCTGCCGCCCCGGCTCGCGATCGCGCCCGATCCGCGCCTCGCCGCGCTGCCGTGGGCGGCGCAGCCGCTCCTCGATCTTCGCCAAGGCGCGGCTCGCGAATCGGACCAAGTCGCGGTGACCGGAACCTTCGCCGCGATCGCCGAGACCGGGACGTTGATGATGGCTTCGTTCGCCGACCGCCCCAACACGCTCAACTTCCTTCCCGATAACCACGTGGTCGTGGTCGCGGTGAAGGATGTGGTCGGCACCTACGAGGATGCGTGGGATCGCTTGCGCGCCGCGGGCGGGCTGCCGCGCACCACGACTTTCATTACCGGTCCCTCGCGCACCAGCGACATCGAATTGGTCCCGACCTTGGGCGCGCACGGGCCGCGGCGCCTGCACGTGATCCTGGTCGACGACGCGGGTTGAGGCGGCGATGGCGACCAAACGCGGCCGGTCGTTGGGTACGGACGAAGCCGCGCTGTTCGCCGCGGCGATGCAGGGGGTCGAGCGGCTCGACCGCGCCAGGCCGCGCCCGCGCCGCAAAGCCCCGGCTGCACCCGCGCCGACCGCGGCGGT